>Ga0209062_1000452_pt1 | contig 124186 bp, 108 predicted proteins | sample Coa_R2_2_FD_187158 | JGI IMG/M metagenome (GOLD analysis project Ga0209062, IMG submission 187158) | Surface soil microbial communities from Centralia Pennsylvania, which are recovering from an underground coalmine fire - Coalmine... | ecosystem: Environmental > Terrestrial > Soil >... | reverse complement strand
ATCGTCAAGAGCGCATTCGCCAATGCGAAAATAGAACCCCCCGTGGCAGACGCACGAGGGGCCCATCGCATACGCGGTACGAACGGGCTGGCCTACTTACGACATTCGCCTATTCCGAAACTCCTGCGGCACCGCTGGCACCTGGCACGCCCTGCACGCGACCAAGCCCGATCAGCCGACCAAGCAGGTCGAGCCTACGCGCGCCGGCGAGCCGGCCGTGGATGTCCCGCACGTGGAAGATTGTTTGGGCGTGCACGCCTCGCGGACACCGGCCGCGGCGTGCGGCCGGTCCACCCGTTCACTTGCGATCAGTACCGCGGCGTCGACCGGAGGCGGCTCAAGCCGCCGGAGGGTCGCGGAGCGCTCGACTACACCCGCATCGGCAAATATCGCAGGGTTACCAGCAACGCGAGACCGTTGACCGGCCAGCCGGCCACGGTGTTCACGACCAGAAACTGTCCCATCGGCAGGTGTGTCAGCGCGACGTACAGGCCGGCCGACCTCGCGAGAAAGAGGACGCCCCAGACCCACGCGAGCGACCACAAGGCCGCCTCCGTGGCCGGCGCCAACGAAGTCCGCTCCCCGGCCAGTATCCGCCATCCCTGTACGACCAGCGGCCTGCAAAACACCACCGAGCCCAGGAGCAGCACGGCCCAAATCACGTTTTCCACGATGCCCGCGCCGGCGTAGACCAGCGGGTTGTGCGTGAGCAGCGATGCCGCGCCTTGAGCAAGCGTCAGGAGCAGTCCGTAGACAAGCAACGGGTCCAGCATCTTGCGGCGGGCCAACTCGAAGCACTGGAGACCGGCGGTCCACGCGGCGGCCGCCACGAGCGCAGGGATCAACCCTTCGGACCGCCAGGCGCAGTAGAACAAGAGCTGCGGGGCCAGCACGCCGAGTGCAAACCGCACCGGCAGCGACCGCACCGCGAGGTGCGGCGACACGAGCGCGCGCAACGCGCGCAATGGATGACCGCTCCCCTGGTATCCGGCCGGGCGGCACGCTCTCGACATCACACAACGCCTCCCCGTTGCACTTTCAACGGGTAGTCGAACGGCGGCGTCGGAAATCGACGCGGGCGCGTCGCGGTGCGCCTCGAAGATCTCTCGGTTGGGCTGACTGTGCGCCGTGGACTCTCCCCCACCGCGTGAATACCCGAAATGCCCGGCCGCAGGACTTCCCGGCGGCGACCGCCTCAGCGGAAGCGGGCCAGCACCGCCGGGATCCGATCCGACCTCGCGGCAATGACGACGCGGTCTCCGGCCAGTAAATACGCGTCCCCGCGCGGAACGATCACGGACTCGCCCCGATGAATCGCCACCACCAGCACCCCTGGCCCGAAATTCGCGTCCTGCAGCCGCTGTCCGGCGATTCCCGATCCCGGCGCTACGGTGGGTTCCAGCACAACCGTCCCGGCGATCACCGGCGGCCGGGCCTCGACCGCCGGAAGCTCTCGATGTGATGCAATGGCTGCGCGGCGCTCGGCGGCCTGACGCGGCGTCGCGGTCAGCGCGTCAACCAACGCGTTCAGATTCTCGGCCGCCCGTGCCGGCAACAACAATGAGAGCCGGTCGCCCCGGCGAAGCTCCGTGTGCCCTTCCGGCAAAAAGCTCGCGCCGTCCCGGCGAACCGCCAGCACGAGCGAAGAGGGTGGCCACGTGATGTCCGCGATGCGCCTTCCGGTCAGGACTCCCTCGTTTCTGAGTTCCAGATCAACGATCCGGTACTCCCGCAGCGCCTGCGCCAGATCACCCGGGCTACCGGCGGCGCGGCCCGAGTCCTGTATCTCGTGTTCCTCGCGGCCCTGCCGCGTCGCCGCGGCAATAGTCTGCTGTAGCCGCGCATAGTACGCGCTCAGGATGTCCCGGTGCGTCAGCCAGCCCACGAGCCTCCGGCTCTCGCGGTCGAGAACCGCGAGCCCGTCGTCGCCTCGGCGCATGAGAAGTTGGACCGCCTGCTCGAGTGTCTGGTCCGGCGTCAACGCCGGCGTATCCTCGGCGAGCTCACCGGCCTGGGCATCGAACGCGTTGTCCCGCATGGCGTGTTCCACCTGGCGGAACGTTACGGTGCCTCGGAACGCGCCGGCGGGATCCACAACGGGCAGGGACTTGGCGCCGCTGCCGGTGAACCGCGCGATGACCTCCGTGAGCGCCATCTCTTGCGGCAGGGCGGCCGGGACCGCCCGCATCGCGCTGCCGACGGTCAGCACCTCCATGAGATTGGCGGCCCGGCCTCGGCGGACGTCGATCCCGCGGCGTCGCAGCTTCAACGTGTAGATGCTGTCCCGCGTCAACGCACGGCTGAGCGCGGTCGCCAGCACGACGGCAACCATGAGCGGCAGGATGATCTGGTAATCGCCGGTGAGCTCGAAGATCATGATCGCCGCGGTGATCGGTGCCTGCGCCGCTCCCGCGAACACCGCGCCCATCCCAATCAGGCCATAGGCCCCCGCCGGCCCGGTGATTCCCGGCAACACCCGATGCATCAGGTCGCCATACGCGGTCCCTAACATCGCGCCCATGAACAGCGACGGCGCGAACACACCGCCGGATCCCCCGATTCCGATCGTCAGGCTGGTTGCCGCGATCTTGCCACACAGCAAGACCCCGAGGAACGCGAGGATATACCCGCCACGAATTGCTCGCTCCAGCACCGGGTACCCAACTCCGTACATCTGCGGCAGCAGCACCAGCAAGAGGCCGAGGGCCAGGCCGCCCGCACCCGGGCGAAGCCACAGCGGACCGCGCCAGAGGCGGTCGCAGACGTCCTCCGTCCCGTACAGGACGCGGATGAACACCACGCCGACGATGGCCGCCAGCAGCCCGAGACCGGCGTAGAGCAGAAACTCCCACGGGGAACCCAGGCGAAACTGGGGCAGGACGAGGAACGGATGCGAACCGAACGCGGCGCGGCCGATGATGTCCGCCGTGACCGACGCCAACACGACCGCCCCGAACGACTCGACCTCGAAGTCGCGCAGGATGAGCTCGAGGCCGAAGAATACCCCCGCAATTGGGGCGTTGAAGGTGGCGGAAATTCCGCCGGCGGCGCCGCAGGCAACCAGCAGACGCAGCCGAGCTTCGGGAACCCGCGCGAGTTGCCCCAGCGTGGAGCCGAGCGCCGAGCCGATCTGGACGATCGGGCCCTCCCGGCCGACGGAGCCGCCGGAACCGATGCACAGCGCGGACGCCAGCGACTTGACCACCGCCACGCGGGGGCGGATGCGGCCCCCGCGTTCGGCGACCGCCAGCATGACTTCCGGCACGCCGTGTCCCCGCGCCTCGCTGGCGAACCATTCGATCAGGGGACCGTAGATGAGTCCGCCGGCGGTGGCGGCCAGCACCACGAACCACGGACCGAGCTCTGGCAACCACGGGTGCGGCGCCGGGCCCACCGCGCTGTAGTCGGCCGTCCCCGCGAACGCTCTGGTGAACTCCAGGATGAGGAATCGGAATGCGACCGCGCCGAGGCCGGCGCCGGCGCCGATGGCCACCGCGAGCACCACGAGCCCCGTCGGGGTGCCGCGCAGCCAATCGTACGCCCGCTGCAAGGGGCGGTCCGGGAAGCGCAGCGTACCGGTCCTCCAATTGGATGCCACGATCGGGTTGGATGTTGCTGTGGGGTCAGCCACGTCCCGCCAGCCGCTCCAGCGTGATGTCCACCGCTCGCCGGATGTTCGCCCAGCGAAACCCCGACGGGTCCAGCCCGGCGTGCAAGCCGAGACCGTCGCCGAGAGCCAGCATGACCGCGGCGAACGCGTTCGCCGGAAGCTCTACCAGCTCACCCTCCGCAACGGCACGCTCGATCCAGGCCCGAAGGACCGTGCGGCGATGCCGGACAGCGGCGGTGAATCGCTCGCGCACCACGTTGTCCGTGAGCATTTCCGCCCACAGGTCTGCGCGCACTTGCACGCGGGCCGGATCGTCCCCCCGTTCCAGCATGGCCCGCACGAAGCGCCGCAGCCGGCTGACGCTCTGGACGGACTGCGCTCCGAGACGTTCGATGATCCGGTCGAGCGCCGCCGCGTCATCGGCGAGTAGCGCCAACAGCAGCGCCTGTTTGCTGTCGAAGTAGCCGTAAAACGCGCCCTTGCTCAGCCGGGCCTCGAGACAGATTTCGTCCACCGACATCGCGCGAAACCCTTTTCGTGCCGCGCATCGCCACGCCGCATCCAGGATCTGCTGCCGCCGCTCCGTGCGTGCGCTCAGGGACATGCGGGGCACCCGTGCACCTCCGTCCCGAAACCATCAAAACTGACCGGTCGGTTTATATTTTAGGCAAGCGGCGCGGTGATGACAAGCACTGCGTAGCCGGGCGGCGCGGGGCGCGGAGGTCTTGGCCCTCGATCAAGGTCTGTTCGCATGGCGTCGAGCCTGGGCTCACCGCGAAGAGCGGAGGGTTGCCCCGTTACCTCGCCGCTCGCCGCCCCCGGGCGGTGAACGGCGGCGCAGCCGTACCGAATGCCGCGTCAACGCGATGCTTCCAATGCCTGCGCCAGCACCATCAGGGCGTGTCGCGCGTCCGGCCATCGCAGCATGCTGAGCGCTTCGTCGATAGGGAACCAGCCGTACTGATCGTGCTCATCATTGAGCAGAGGGTCCCAATTGATGCCGACTCGACCGGCAAACGCGTCGACCGTTACGGACGTCACGTCCGGCGCGTACCAGGAACGGTATTCGGGCTCGTCGTCGAGGCTGTACGCATAGCGGTGTTTGAGGTCGATCAGGCGATCCCCGAGCATCAAGCCCGTCTCCTCGCGTGTTTCCCGCACGGCCGCTTCGGCGCTCGTTTCTCCGGGATGCAACGCACCCGCGACGCCATGCCAGTATGCGCCGGCTACCGGAGCGCGGTGAAGCAACAGGACCTCATACCGCTCGTTCACGCGCCGGTAGAGAAAGACCAAGCATTCGTGAGGAAGTCTCACGGTGGCGATTCTTTCGTCCGTGGCAACGGCAGCGCCTCTTCTCTCCCGGTTGCCGGGTGCGGATCCTCCGCCATGTGCTGGCAGAGGGCCCGGCTCGTCTGAGCACGGCCCCCTTGGTGACCGCAAACGAACCACACGCGCGCCATGCCCGTTAACAATCGAAAACCTTCTTGTAGAGATCCTCGCCGTACGTGGTTTGCAACGGCTCGCCTGGGACCATCTTGAACGTCCGGGTGCCGTCCGGCCGCCGTTCCGCGCGCAGGAACAACGTGCGTTCGCTCCGGCGGGCGGACAGGCTCTGCGCGAACGCGTACAAGTGCGTGACAAAAAAGACTTTGATGCCGCGCTCGGCGAGCGCCGCGGTAATCTGCCTCGCGATCTCCGAGCCCTCCCGCTCGTTCGTCGCCGCGAACGACTCGTTGAGCAGCATGAGCCCATTCGGGTGGATCCGGTCGGCGATGTCGCTCATCCGGCTGAGCTCTTCGTCGAATTTGCCGCTCTTCATGGAGGGGTCCTCTTCCCGCTTGTAATGCGTGAAGAGCCCCGAACACACATTGGCCCGGAACGACGCCGCGGGCACGAACATGCCGCACTGCATCATCAGCTGTGCCAGGCCGATACTGCGCAGAAAGGTGGACTTGCCGCCCTGGTTGGCGCCCGTGATGATCACGACGGTCCGGCCGTCCGCGTCGACATCGTTGCCCACCGCCCGCGATCCTCCGGTCAGGCTCAAGCACACGTCGTACAGTCCGGCAAACGCGTGCCGGCGCTGGTCCGCCCGCTCGGGAACGGGGAAGCACACCGGCTCGCCCTTGCGCGCGAGGTGTTCGTGGAGGTTCAGGCAGCCGACGTAGAAGGCCAGCTCCGCCCGCAGCATGGCGAAGAAGCCCAGCACGTGGTCGGCGGACTGCCCGAGCGCGTTCGCAACCAAGGCCGCGCCGCGGTCCCGCAGGTCCGACAGGGCCCTCGCACCCGCCTCGTCACGGGGATGCAGGCGGTAGGTGTACGCCGGCGGCTTCTGCGCGAAGATGCGCTCGACCCAGCTCTGCGCGGTGTCGTGCGGCTTTCGGAGCACGTAGTGTGCGCCCTTGAGTCCCTGCCCCAATTCCGCGCTGACCAACATGCCTTCGCGGAACCGCAGCCGTCGCAGGTGATCCCGAAGCTTGACGAAATAGTCGTCGTCGAGCTCGCGCCTGAGCGTCGCGAACAGTCGCGTAAACCCTTCCGATTGGAACTCGTTGCCGTGCTCGCCGGCGGCCTGCCGAAGCCGCCTGAGCAGGCCCTCGAACGCACCCAGCAGGTCCAACGAGCGATGCAGGATGGTCCCGGGAGACCGAAAGACGGTCCAGTACCTCAGCTTCCGCTCTTCCACGAAGGCCTCGGTGGCGAGGCGATAGAGGCTTCGGACCACGGCCGCGTTGGTGAGGCTGTCCCGCAGCACGTCCTGCCGGTATCGAATCGTGTCTACGTCGGCCAGACTGTCCAGCAGGGCAGTCTGCACGACGCCGCGCACGAACTCATCGCTGCCTGCCATGGCGCCGAACAGCGTGCCGAGTTCGAGATCTTGTATGAGGGCCGGCGTATTCCACGGCGGCGGAGGTTGCGCGTCGAAATCGCGATCGCGGTGCAGGAGCAATGCCTTCACGATCCGATCCGCCGCTTGAGTTGATCGTAGGTGACCCGGTATTTCTCGGCAATCGACAGTGCATAGGCGAGCCCATCGGCCGGCTTTCGCACGATCTTGTAGGTGCGGACCGCGGGATTGTCCGGGGCGACGGTACTCACCATGCTGACGGTCCGCTCGCCGAGCGACGCCAGCTCGTCGATGAACGTGACGCACACGCACAGCAGGTCCAAGCGCATGATGGCGCCCATGATATTGCGGCTCAGGAGGATGGCGTCGTCCAGCACCGTCGACGTGAAGATCTCGTTCAGGATGATGATGCTGTCCGGTGTCGCCTGGTTCAGGATCTCCCGGATCCTCACCAGGTCGTCCTCGAGCTTGCCCCGGAGCGTGGTGATGTCCTCTTCGCGCTCGAAGTGCGTCAAGAGCGCGTCGAACAAAAAGGTGTGCGCTTCTGTCCCGGCGACCGGGCACCCGAGACGGGCCAAATAGTGCAGTTGTCCGAACGTGCGGGCAAGGGTGGTCTTGCCGCCCTGATTCGGACCGGACACCACGAGGATACGCTCGGGCCCGCGAAGGTAGAAGTCGTTCGCGACCACCGGCGACCTTTCCGGAATCAGCCGCTGGGCCAGGGCGAAGTCGTAGCCGTCGCGGCACAGCACGGCCTTGCTCTTGGAAACGCGCGGATAGCACACGCTCAAGCCTGCGTTCCGGAACCGCGCGACGTACTCGAGATAGGCGATGTAGAATTGGATCTCCCGGTCGAAGGTGCGGATGACACCGTCCTCGTACTCGCGGTGCCGGGTCCAGAACTCGCCGAGACGGCGAAACTCCTCCGGCCACAGCTGGGCGACGAATCCGACCACCGCGGCTTCGACGTGGTTCATGTCCCGCGCGCTGGCGAAGGAGACCGCGTAGTCGGTCACGGCGCCCTGCTTGAATCGCTCGAACGTTTGGACCACATCGGCGCTGTAGTCGGGTTCGCCTTCGTACCGGCGAATGGTGAAGCTGTCGCCCCGGATCAGGATGCAGTAGCGGATCGTGGCCAACCCTTGCTTGACCGATTGGATGTCCGCGACGAGCGATTGGAAGCGGTCAGATGCCGCGTACGCCCGTAGATAGTCGCGGAACGCGACGAGGCCCTTTGCTCGCAGCGGGGCGCCGTCCAAATCACGGCCCAGGACGGTGACGGTCTCGCAATACAGCGCCGCCGCGTCCAGAAACCAGCTCTCCCGTTGCTGCGGATAGTAGAACTTCCCGGCCTGCGTCAGGTGCTCGCGCATGGTCCGCATGCGCTGCGCGAAGGCCCGCAGGCACTCCACCACCGAGGCGCGCTCGAGATCCTGAAACACCTCGTGCCGGTACGCGATGTCGTCGACGGCGTCGAGGGGAGCGTAGAAGAACGGCCTGAGATCGTACTCGTCCTTGCCGGCCGTAACCGCTTCAACGATCTGGTCGAGGTTGAGATCGGAAAAGCACTCCGGCGCCGCGCGTCTCTCGGCGCGCCCGTCGATTCTTTGGTACAAGATGCTCCGGAACGCCGCCTCGGTGGCGGTGACGCCGGCCGGATGGATGGAGTTCGTGGCCATGAGCACAGCCTCCAACTCGAGGGACACGGGCAACAAAAAAGCCTCTACGGTGTGCGACCCCGTAGAAGCTATCGGCCGCCGAACGCCGCCGGCGGCGGTTTAGGCGAGCTTCATCGCCTCGGATCTCGTGCACTCACATTATAGGGGCGTCACAAAGACTCCGTCAATCGGTGCCGCCGGCCGGGTGCTGCAGTTCGACGCGCTGCGGGCCCTGGCGGCAACCCGGCGGGCCGTGCGATCCTCACATGGGCGCTAGCCGCGTCTACCCCGAGCGCGCCGCGGGTCCGGAGCCCCCTCCTCGGGCAGGATCGCGGCTCGCACCCGCTCTAACGCGTCCTGCGCCGCCGCCACCTCGCGTGACGACGGCGCTTCCAATCCATACCGCACGCGACCGTAGAGGTCCGTAAGCGTCTCGATGGCAGCCGCCGCCGCCGGCCGGTTCGAGCTGACCACATGCGCGAACTCGACGGGTGTCTGGCTCTCGCGGCGCCGTGCGCCCAGCGCGTCCGCGAGACCGAGGAACTCGGCGTACGCCCGCCGGATGGCCGCGGCGGCGCCGTTCCCGAAGTTCTGGCCGGCGCCCGCGGTGCTCCGGGCGCGTCGGCGGAAGAGATCGTGCCAAGACGCACGGAGATCGGCCCAGGACCACACCGACTCGCGCACGATGTCCGCGGGGTAGCGTCGACCCGCCCGCTCGTACCGAAATACCGACCGGGCAATCACCAGCAAGACAATGGCCAGCAAGGCCAGCGCCGCCCCCCACCGTAGCGCCGCGGCCGCCTCGGGCGGTAACCCCGCGGTGTGGCCCGCCGACAACTGTTGCAGCCACGCCGCGGGCGACGGCGAGGGCATCGGCTGCACGGCGTGGGGGTGCAGCATGCGGCGGATCGCCCAGACCATTCCCGAGAGCACAAACCCGACCGGCACGGCGATCACGTAGAGGAGCGCCAGCAGCACCGCGTCCAGCGCCGGCACCGCGGCGCGGAAGACCGCCGCGACATCGAGCCGCAAGACGGCGCCTGCGACCGTGGCGACGCCCAATAGGGCGACCGCGGCCCCGACCGCGAGCGCGTACCAGTCCGCCGTCACCGTAGCGTTGCGCGGTGACGCGCGAGTCTGACGCTGCACAGACTGCAACCGCGCGACCGGTAGCGCGATCAGGCTGGCGAGGAAGAACCCAAGCAGATACGGAAACCCGGCCGCCGCGGCGGCGGCGAGCGGAGGAACTGTGTGCCCGGCCGCCATCACCGCGGCGAAGACGCCGAAGGCGGCGAGCCCGAGCGTGAAGACGGTCTCGACATCGTAATATTCGAGCGCCGTGCGTCCGATCACGAGCGCGCGGCGCCACACCAGCAACGCAAGGACCCATGCCGGCAACTCCGGGCGCGCGCCCGTCAGGATGGGACCGAGCCAATCGCGCGCCGGCCCGTGCAGGCGCCAGGCCGGATCGGCCCGATATTGCCAGACGACGGCGAGCGCCCCGGCCGCAGCCCCGGCAACGACAAGCGCGACGCGGCCTCGCGCTGCGCGCGTCCGGGAAAAGCCTGAGACGCCCCCCCGGCCTGCGATTTGACCGCCGGCGAGCAACGCGAACACGGTCACCGGAGCGAGCAGGCTCGACGCGGCGCCGAGCCAGATCGTGCCGGCGAGGATAGCATACGGGACAATCCACGCGGCGTCCATCGCGGCCACGAGCAACGGCAGAGCCCATCCCGGCGACTCGGGCGCCCCGCTCCCCGCCGCCGCCGGCCTGGGGCGGGTCTCCAGAGAATCCGCTCGCGTCCGCAGCACCGATCGCATCTTGGCCTACGCCAGCGCGACGCGGCTCACCTCGCGCCACGCCTCCTCGCCGCGCACCGCGAATACCGGGAGGTCATCGGCGGCGACCGTCGCGGCGTTCGAGCCGATCACCACGAGGCCCGCGGACCTCCCCGCGCGCCTGGCCGCCCGCAGCGCCCAGACGGCTTCCGGTTCCGGCACGGCCGTGATCGCGAGCACGCTCGTCCCCCACGGAAGCGCCGGCGTCTCCGCCGCGAGCAGTTCCTCCAGCGGCGTCGTCGCCACCGGGGCCACCGTGGCGAGCGCTTCGAGCACAGCCTGCAGCTGCTGTGGATGGTCGCTCGGGGGAACGGCAATCGTCGGCATGCCGGCGCCGCGAAAGCGGGGGCCGTTGACGTAGAGGCCGACCGGGAGCTTGTGCTCCGCGCACCACGCGGCGACGGACGCGGCCGCGATGATCGCCAGCTCGACGAGCATCGGGTCGTACCCGGCCCACCAGGCGTGTCCCCGCAGCGTGTGCATGTCCAAGAAGACCGCAAGGCGCGGGTGGGTCGTCGGCTCGAAAATCTTGACGTGCAGTCGTTGCAGCCGGGCGGACGCCTTCCAGTGGATGCGCCGGAGGGAGTCGCCCGCCTCGTAGGGGCGCACGCCCGCAAGATACGCGGGATCCTCCCAGAGCATGCGCGGCGCGAGGAGATCGCCAAAGGGGCCGTGCGCGTCCAGGCCGAGGCGCTCGAGCGGAACGATACGCGGATACACGACGAGGCGGTCCACCGCGCGGAGGTCCTGGACCTGGGTCGAAAACCCGAACAGGTCGCCGGCCCGCAGCGTCGCCGGCCCGAATTCCCAGAGTCCCCGATGAGTGCACCGCACACGGTACCGGCGCCGGATGCGCTCGTACCATCGAGGCGAACACAGATGAACCAGCGTGCGGCGCCGGGGCTTGTACGAGCTCGTCAGGTCCGCGTCGAGAAACTCGAGCGCCTCCGGGACTTCATCTTCCACCTCCAGCCACGGGAGCGGCAGGAGCTTCCGGTTGGTGACCTCGAGCACGAGATCCACTTCCTCGCCGAAGAATGCCCGGCGCTGGCCGAGCACTCGGCGATACGCGACCCCGGCGAAGCACGCCCGCTGCCAGACCCACGAGGCCGCGCCGATCAACAGCCCGATCACCGCGAACACAAACAGGAGCGCCTGGTGAAACGCGGCCCCGAGGACGGACAGGATCGCGAGGACCGACAGCCAGCCTTCGGAGATCACGGCCCGAGACGGCCGGAGGGCAGCGGCGCCTCCGCCGGCACGGCGACGCCGGCAATGATCTCGCCCATGATCTCCTGGAGGGCGGTCCCGCGCAGACGCGTCTGGCCGGTTGGCAGCAACCGGTGTCCCAGCACGGGGAGCGCGAGCTCCTTGACGTCGTCCGGAAGAACGAATGTCCGGCCCCGCACGGCCGCGAGCGCCTGCGACGCCCGCCGGAGGGCCAGCGACGCCCGCGGGCTCGCGCCGAGGGCGAGGGAAGAATGCGCCCGCGTCGCCTGCACGAGCCCCACGACATAGTCACGCACTGCCGGGGCGACCGTGATCGTGCGCACCGTCTTGATGGCCGCGAGAACGGTCTCGGCATCGGTGCACGGCGCGAGATCGTCGAGCGGCGAGTCGCGCTCGAAGCGGTCGAGGATGGCGGCCTCCTCCTCGGCCGTCGGATAACCGAGCGACAGGCGCATCAAAAAGCGATCGAGCTGGGCCTCCGGCAGCGGGAACGTCCCGGCGAACTCGATGGGGTTTTGGGTCGCGAGCACGATAAACGGCCGTGCGAGCGGTCGAGTCTCGCCTTCGACGCTGACCTGCCGCTCTTCCATCGCCTCCAGGAGCGCGGACTGCGTGCGCGGCGTCGCACGGTTGATCTCATCGACGAGCAGCACCTGGCTGAAGACCGGTCCTGGATGAAACTGGAACGACTGCGCCTCCGGCTGATAGACGGAGACGCCGAGCACGTCGCTCGGAAGGAGGTCGGGCGTACACTGAACGCGCCGGAAGGTCCCGCCGACGCTGCGCGCCAGGGCCTTCGCGAGCACGGTCTTGCCGATACCGGGCACATCGTCGAATAAGACATGCCCCTCGCTCAGCAGCGCGGCGAGCAGCAACTCGGTCACCTGCGTCTTGCCCACGATAACCCGGCCGACCTGCTGCCGCACGCGTTGCGCGACGGCGCCCACGTCTACGGGGCCTTCCACGCATCCACCTCCCAGGAACCAAAAAGGCTTCTACAGTCACGTGCTGTAGAAGCCATCGGCCCGCGAGGCCTTGCGCCTCGGAGGCAGTTATGGCGGGCCTCATCGCCCTCGAACGCGATCGGCGTCCAGCGCCCTTCATTATAGGAACGCTGGCGCTGGAGCGTCAATAAACGCGGCTGTGGTCGCGATGGTCCTGTCGCCACGCGCTTGCTGTAGCGATGCTCTGTGGCGCTCGAGGGCGTCAGGGGCTGGCGGCCGTCGACCACTCGTGTAACGTTTCCCGATCCTCGATGGCGGGCGTGCGGCGGCCGCGGCAGACGTCCTTACGGCCGCGTCAGCAGATACGACGGGTGCAGGAGCCCAGTCGGCGGGTAGCGCTCCTCGTGCGTGAAATGGAAGCCGAGCTTCTTCAACACCGCGCGCGATGCGCCGTTGTCCGGGTGGTGGCCGGCGAAAATCGCCTCGGCCCCGAACCTCTCGAAGGCCACGGCGATGACGGCCCGGCCCGCCTCGACGGCGAAGCCCTGACCCCAAACCGCCGGGCGGAGGTGGAAGCCCATCTCGTACACGCGTTCCTGGGGCCGGTAGGGATGCAGCCCGGCGCAGCCCACGTGCGCGCCGTCGCCCAGCCGAAAGATCGGCCAGTACTGGATCCCCTGCGCGGCCATCAGGTCGATCTCGCCCGCGAGCCGATCCCGGACCCGCTCCGCGGAGAACGGCCCGCCGATGAGGCGCGTCACCTCGGGGTCGCCCCACAACTCGAGCGCGAGCGGCAGGTCGTCTAACGCCCAGCACCCGAATCCGAGCCGCGCGGTGCGGAGAAAATACGGCCGGCTAATGTGCCCTCCCGAGCAGACGCAGCCCGTTGCCGGAGCAGATCGCGTCGACGTCGCGCGGGGCCAACCCGAGCCGCCGGACCCGTTCGATCGCGTCCGAGTCGGCCATATCGTACGCATAGTCGGTGCCGAGCGCCACCCGATCGGCCCCGACGGTTCGGACAAGAAACCGCAGCGCCTCGTCGTTGAACGTGATCGTGTCGAAGTAGAACCGCCGCAGGTACGTCGACGGCGGCGCCGGGATCGCCGCCTTGGCCTCGGGGCGCACTTCGTACGCGTGGTCTAGACGGCCCGCAAGAAACGGCAACGTGCCCCCGCCGTGCGCGAGCACCAGCTCGAGCGCGGGAAACCGGTCGAGCACTCCGGCCATGATCAGCCGCGCGCCGCACAGCGCCGTTTCCCCGGGGTTCCCGACGGAGTTCGGCAGGTGCCAGCCCGTCATCTGCGCCTCCCCGGCGTTGTTCAGCGGGTGGGTGAACACGGGAAGGCGCAGGCGGACGGCGGCTTCCCACAGCGGCGCGAACGATGGATCGTCGAGGTAGCGCCCGTTCACGTTGGTGCCGACGTACAGCCCCTGGCAACCGGCCCGCGCCGCGCGCTCGGCCTCGACGACGGCCGCGCCGACGTCCTGCAGCGGGAGCGTGGCGAGCGCGACGAACCTGTCCGCGTACGCCGCGGCGATCGATGCGATCTCATCGTTGAACACGGCCGCGAGATCCCGGCCGAGTGCGGCCGGCGCCCAGTACAGCATCGGCGGCGAGAGCGACAACGCCTGGAGCCCGATCCCCCAGCGCTCGACGGCCTCCAGCCGCGCGCCCACGTCATAGAACACCGGCCCGATCGACGCGGCCTGCCGCGGGCTGCTCCACACGACTCGTCCGGACGGCCGCTCCTCGACGCGCCCGCCGTGGGCCGCGCCGTCCCGCGCCAGCGCCTTGAGGAACCGGTCGGGGAAGAAATGGCTGTGTACGTCGACGATCAACGCGCCGGCCCCGCCTCCCATCCCTGCCGCGTGTCATCCGCGCGCCCGCATAGCTTGGAGATCTCGTTCCTCAAGCCCAGCCTCTCCCTCTCCGGCACGACCGCCCGTGACTGTCCCGCCGTCATGCTCCCCTCCTCGATGTCTCTGTCCTCCGCCGAGCTTGCCCAGGAGCCTGGGTGACCGCTGTGCTGCGGCTGTAATTCCCCGCCTGCCGGCGGCGCCCTGGTTCGCGCCTGTTGCGGGCGCTCCCTGCCTTAGCCGCCCCATCGCACCGGAATGCCGGAATGATCGCGAACTCCGCCCGCACGGCAGGCGCCGGCGAGCCCTCGCGCGGCCGAGCGCGCCGCCGGGGTCGAGCCGCTCCTCGTAGAACGCGATCCCGGCATGAAGCCGGGTCGAGATCATCCCCGGCGCCGGACACGCGAAGAGGAAGCGGTGCCGGCGGCCCTGAAACTCTTCAGCCCCGCCGACATGGCCGCGGTGACGTCGACGCCTATAGGAGAGACAATGTCTGAGCAGCCGTCGCCCTCCGAGTCCCGCGGCCGACTCACGCCTCCCCATCCGAATCTGCGCCGGGAGCCGCTTCCCGAGCGCCGGCCAAAGCCCAAAGAGGAGGACCCTGACGCGCCTGGCCGGGTTCAGACGATTCTCGACAGTCCCAGCTACCGGCAGGCCGATCAAGACACGGCGTTTCTCGGCACGTACGCAACCCGCGGGGTGCGCCTGCAGATCGATTACCTCAAGGCGGAGCTGCTCCTCGAGCGCCATCGGGTCCGGCACACGATCGTGGTCTTCGGCAGCACCCGGATCCCGGAACCCGCAGCGGCCCGGCGGCGCGCGAACGCGCTGCGCGACGAGCTCCGTATGCGTCCTCATGATGTCCGCCTCCACGAACGGCTGGCGGTTGCGGACCGCGTGCTGGCGAAGAGTCGTTACTACGAGGTGGCGCGCGAGTTCGGTCGGCTGGTGGGCGAGGCTGCCGAGCGCGTGCCCGACGGCCGGCTCCTGATCATGACGGGCGGCGGGCCCGGCATTATGGAGGCCGCGAACCGTGGAGCCTTCGACGTCGGTGCGAAGTCGATCGGTCTCAACATCCGCCTGCCCAACGAGCAGTACCCCAACCCTTACATCACGCCGGACTTGTGCTTCCGCTTCCATTATTTTGCCGTGCGCAAGCTGCACTTTCTGCTCCGGGCTCGAGCACTGGTGGCGTTCCCCGGCGGGTATGGCACTCTCGATGAGCTCTTCGAATCGCTGACGCTCGTCCAGACGAGGACGATCCGGCCGATCCCGATCGTGCTTGTCGGTGAACGGTACTGGCGGCAGGCCGTCGATATCGACTTTCTCGCGGCGGAAGGCACGATCGACGCTGAGGATCGGGAGATCTTCTGTTACGCCGAGACGGCGGTGGAAATCTGGGAGACGATTCTCGCGTGGCACCGGGCCAACGGCACCCCTCTGCTCCCGCCGGCATGACCGCCACCGTGACGGCCCGTCGAGGACGCTCGGGTGGTCTCCGCCGCGGCAGGCGGGCGACATGAGGCTCTCGTTTCACGGCGCCGACCGCACCGTCACGGGCTCGTGTCACCTCGTCGAGGCTGCGGGCGTCCGGGTGTTGATCGATTGCGGGCTCCGCCAGGGAAGCCGCGAACTCGACGAGGAGAACGCCGCGCCCTTTGGGTTCGATCCTGCCGCGGTCGACTGCGTGCTCCTGACACACGCCCATCTAGACCACTGCGGCCGGCTGCCCCTCCTGACGGCGCGTGGCTTCCGGGGGGAAATTATTGCGACCGCCGCTACGCGCGAACTCGCACACATCGTGATGCTCGATGCCGCGCACCTTCAAGGGGAGGAAGCGCACCGCCGGGCAGACCGGCGCGGCAGCACCACCCAGATGCAACCGTTGTACACGCCGTCGGATGCGCTCAACGCGTTGCAGCGCTTTGGACGCGCTGCGCGTTACGGGGACACCCTGGAGATCGCGCCGGGGATGCGAGCCACGTTCTTTGACGCCGGGCACATCCTCGGCTCCGCCAGCATCACGCTGGAGGTGACCGAGGGGGCGGCCCGCCGCGTCGTCGTGTTCTCGGGAGACATCGGCAACCGCGGCCGGCCGCTCCTGCGGGATCCGGTGCTGCCGCCGCGTGCCGACGCGGTCGTGATGGAGACCACCTACGGTGACCGGGTCCATAAGCCGATCGACGCCTCCGTCGCGGAGCTGTACAAGGCGGTAGCCGAGACGCTCCGGCGCGGCGGGAACGTGATTATTCCGACGTTTGCCCTGGAACGCGCTCAAGAAGTCCTCTACGTGTTGCGGCAGGGCATCGAGCGCGGGATCCTCCCGGCGTCGCTGCCCGTGTATCTCGACTCCCCCATGGCGATTTCCGCCACGGAGATCTTCGAGCACCATCCCGAATGCTGCTCCGACGCGCTTGCCGCGCTCCTGCGCGCCAAGCACGACCCCTTTCGCGTTCCGGGAGTGCATTTCAGCCGCGAGCACAACGAGTCCGTGGCTCTCAACGACATCCACGGCGGGGCGGTGATCTTGGCCGGCAACGGCATGGCCACCGGAGGACGGGTGCGCCACCACCTCAGGCACAACCTCGGGCGCGAGGAGTCGAGCGTGGTGTTCGTCGGCTACGCCGCGCAAGGCACGCTCGCGCGGCAGATCATCGACGGCGCCGCGGCGGTGCACCTCTTCGGGGAGGAGGTGCCCGTGCGGGCGCACGTGTACACCATCAACGGGTTCTCCGCCCACGCCGATCTCAACGAACTGCTGGCCTGGCAGCGCCACGCGGCGCCGGAGCGCACCTTCCTTGTCCACGGCGACCAGGACGTCATGCGGCGCTTCGGCGAGCGGTTGGAAGGGACGGCAGTCGAGATGCCCGTTGAGGGTCAGCACGTTGAGCTATAGCCAGGAGCTATGGCCAGTGGGACAGCGCCAAGCCGCCGTCTCGGGGGTGGGCGGCCGGCGACGTTGAGGATCGTCGATGATCGGACGCGGGAGTGCTTGGCGCGAGACGCGGACACCGCGTGGCCGGGAAGTCGAGTCGTGCAAAACGGGGGCGGCGCGTTCCTACCGCCCCCGCACAGCGCGCCGGTCTCAAATTTCGATCGTCTCGAGAAACTCCCCGAGTTCCCGGCGTAATTCCGGCGTGTTTTCGTGTCCGTGGCTCGCGACGGCGTGCGTCGCCGCGGCCTCAACGAGGTCCGCCCGTTGCTCCGCGGGCGCCATGATAACGAGCCTGCAGTTCTTTTCGCTGGGGAACCTGCCGCAGTTCGCGACAACCCACTTGCCCTTGGCCAGGCCCAATTGCGTCGTGTCCATGCTCGTTCAACCCCCTTCCAGATGATCCGGAGTGTTCCGGGTGGGACTCGACCTACTTGCTACTTGGGACGCGCGTACTCGGTCATCCCGGTCACGTCGATCACAACCACGGGCTCGTTTCCGACCACCCATGCATCATGGCCCGGCGGCAGCACGGACACATCGCCCGGGCCGAATTCCGCTTCGCTTCCGTCATCCATGCGCACGCGCAACCGGCCCGAGACATGGTACTGCGTATGCGGCGCTTCGCAGCTCTTGGTCTTCACGATGGGCTTGACAGAGTCCGACCATTTCCACCCGGGCTCGAACGTGCCCCGTCCAAAGGTGATCCCGCCCAGGGTGACGAGTTCCAGGGTGCCCTTTGGAAACGACCGCGTCTCATCGGGCCGGTTGAGCGTCTTGCTCTGCATGCGGTCCATCGCGCCTCCCCCTTCCTGCGAGTGTGGTCGCCGAGCGTTCGGGGGCATCGTAGCAGTCGGCCGTTCCCGGCCGGTGACCGGCGCGTTACCTCGGTGTTCCCGCACGGGGAAGCCGGGGCGGGGTGACGGAGCGAACGGGTATTCGTCCGTCGCGGCCTCGGCTACGGTGGGGATTGGATCAACGCGAGGTCGGCGGCCGCCTCCAGCGCCTGCGCGCGCCCCCGCGCCCAGGCGTCCATGAAGGGCTGATCGCCCAAGGCGTCACTGAGTTGCGCGAGCCGTGAACCGTGGGACGCCTGGTCCACGGGCCACCGCGGAGCGCCGATCGCCTCGCGGTGTGCCTCGGCGGTCGCGAGCAGTTGCACCGCCCGTTCGAGGTGCCCGTGCGCGTGCGCCACCGAGGCTGCCGCTTCGACGCACTCGACGATCCCGAGGGTATCGCCCCGCGCGCGCCGGCGGACGAGGCTGTCACCGATCAGGCGGCCGGCGGTTTCGGCGTCCCCTTCCGCGCACGCCGCGAGACCCAGGTGGTAGAGCGCCGTGGCCGGATCGCCGCTGCTCCCTAACTCTTCGGATACCGCAAGGCTCTGCTCGAGAAATCGCGTGGCGCGCGCCGCATCACCGCTGTATCGGGCGTACACCCCGAGCGCGGTCAGGGACTCGGCGATCCCGCTCTTGTCGCCAAGTCGATTCTGAGCCGCGAGGCTCTCCTCGAATAACCGCCCGGCACGCGGCAGATCGCCCTGCGCCAGGGCCACAAACCCCAGGCCGCACTTGCGAAAGGCTGCGTCCCACCGCTTGCCGAGGTCGTCCGCGAGCGCGATCCCGGCCTCGAGCAAGGCCGTCGCCTCCGCGTACTGCCCCCGGACAAACGCAATGCGCCCCAACCGCCCCAGCGAAACCGCGACCGCCGGCTTTCGTCCCAGCTGGCGCTGGAGCGCCAGGGCTTCTTCCATGCGCGCCGTCGCGCGGCGGTAATCCGCCCGGTTCGCCGCTTGGATGCCGAGTTGGTAGAGGCATTGGGCGATGCCCGCGGCATCGCCGACCTCGCGGAACAGGCACAGGCTTTCCTCGAGCAGCTCGCCCGCCTCGCGCGCGTTCCCTTCGTGAAGCGCCACGGTGGCGATCTCCGCAAGCGCGCCGGCCCGCACCCAGGGATCTGTCGCGGCGCCGCACAGCGCGCGGCTCCGCTCGCAGATGTCCACGCCCCGCGCATGAGCGCCGAGGTGCCACGTGGCATGTCCAAGGCGTGCCATCGCGAGGGTGTGCATGTCGCGCTCGCCGTCGGCGTGAGCGATGGAGACCGCCTGCTCCAGATACTGGGCCGCCAGGTTGAAGTCGTCCTGAGCGAACGCCAGCAGCCCCGCCGCAAACAGCGCCTGCACGCGCGCACGCGGGGCCGTCGCCTCGCGATCCAACGCGCGGTCGAGCCACTCGCGGCCCTCGCTGAGATAGCCGCGCGCATGCCAGTAGCCCGACAGGGCGGCGGCCATGTGCACACCCGCGTCCTCGTTGGGCTGGCTGAGGAGCCAGCCCATCGCGGCGCGCAGGTTGTCGTGCTCCGCCTCCAGACGGTCGAGCCACGCCGCCTGACCCGCCTTGCGAAGTTCGGGCTCCGCCTCGAGCGCGAGTCGCAGGAAGACGTCGCCGTGCCGGCGCCGAGCCTCCACGGCCTGGCCCGACTCCACCAGCTTGCCGCGTAGGTACTCGCGCATCGTTTCCAGCAGGCGGTAACGTCCGGGCTCCATGAGCACCATCGACTTGTCGACCAGCTGCGCGAGGAGGTTCATGACGTCCACGTCATCGACGCCCGTTTCCGTGCCGACGGCCTGCGCCGCCGCCAGCGTGAACCCCCCGGCGAACACCGACAGCCGCCCCAGCAGCATGCGCTCGGGTGCGGGCAGCAGGTCGTAACTCCAGTCCATTGCGGCACGCAGCGTCTGGTGGCGCGACAGCGCGGTCCGCGTCCCCCCGGTCAGCAGCCGGAATCGGTCGTCAAGGCGGGCCGCGACGACCTCCACGGGGAGGGCCTTCGTGCGCGCCGCCGCCAGCTCGATCGCGAGCGGAATCCCGTCCAGGTGCGCGCAGATGCCGGCGACCAACGGGGCGTTCTCCCCGGTCAGCACGAACTCAGGACGCCCCAACCCGGCGCGCGCGACGAAGAGGCCGATCGCGTCGTAGTCGAGGAGGCGTTCGATGGGAGGAAGCCGGCGAACGTCCGGAACAGACAGCGAGGACACGCGATAAACCCTCTCACCGGCCATCCCGAGGACCTCGCGGCTCGTGATCAGCACATGCAGGTCCGCACACCGTCGCAGCAGCCCCTCCGCCACCTGCGAGCATCCCGCCGCAACATGCTCACAATTGTCCAGGATGAGCAGCGTTCGCTTCGCGGACAGGTATTCACTGAGCGCCGCCGTCACCGAAGGGGTGGTGTCTTCCCGGAGATTCAGCGCGGAGGCGATGGCCTGGGGGATCAGCGCCGCATCGGGTAGCGCGGACAGGTCTACCAACCACACCCCATCCGGAAAATGGGGGGCGACGCGGGCGGCCAGTTCGAGCGCCAGGCGGGTCTTTCCGACGCCTCCCGCACCCGTCAGCGTCAGCTGGCGTCCCCGCGTGAGCCGCTCCTGGAGCTCGACCATCTCCCGCATCCGGCCAATGAAACTGGTAAGCGGGAGCGGTAAGTTTGTCCGTGGGCGCTCCGCGGTTGAACCGAGTCCATGCTCCGGCTCCGCCGGCCGTGGCGGGGCGGGCGCGACCTTGCCCGCGACAATGTCCTCATACAACCGGCGGCTTTCCGCGTCCGGCTCGGCGTCGACCTCTCCGGCAAGGTGCTCTCGAAGCCGTTGATACTGACGCAGCGCCTGCTGGCGCTGTCCGGTCGCCGCGTAGAGCCGCATCAAACTGCGATGGGCTTCCTCCCGCGCCGTGTCGCGCAACAAAAGTCGTTGCAACGTCTCGATCGCCTTCGTCGCATGGCCGGCGGACTCATACGCGGCGGCGAGCTCGGCGAGCAGCCTGAGGTGTTGCTGACGCAGCGCTTCTCGCCGGCCCGACGCCCACTCCTCGTAGATGTCGTCGGGCAGCAGGTCGTCGGCGCAAAACGCGACGGCGCGCTCATATGCGGCGATGTCCCGTGTCCGCGCCGCGCGCTCGGCGCTTTCCTCAAAGGCGTCGACGTCGACCCAGACGCCGCCCGCCCCGAGGGTCAGGATGTCGTCCTCGAGGACCAGGTACGGCTCGCTCCGCCCGGCGTCACCGGATGCGAGCACGCGGCGCACCACGTGGATCACTTTCCGAAGATTGCTGGCCGCGGCCGCCGTCTCGAGGTGAGGCCAGAGGACCGCCATCACTTGTTCTCGATGGAGGCGGTGCCCGGGAGCCAACGCCAGCAACTTGACGAGGGTCCGCGCCTTGCGCAGCCGCCACTCGGAGGCCGCGACGTCGCGCGTGCCGGTGGCTACGCGGAACCGCCCGAGCAACCAGATCCTGAATTCGTTCCCCGAGCTGCCGGCCCGCGTCTCGACCATGCGGCCCCCCGGCGACCGGCTCCGACGGACACCTGCCGGCGTGCCCTAGTTCGCTACACCGCGGGCCAAACCATGCGCGTCCGCCGGCGGCGTATGAGCGGACCCGGCCGGCGCCGGCCCCCTCGTGTCCCACGCAGCCCGAGAGTACCCGGGCGTTTCACACGGGGTTCTTGATATCATATCTCTGGGATGAGTATCTTCTTTGCAGATTCAACGATGAGGTGCGCCGATGCGGACGAAGATACAGCGGGTGGGGGCACAGCCTTGCCGTCCGGATTCCAAAGCCCTTCGCCGAGGAGGCGCGCCTGGACGAACAGTCCGAGGTGGATCTTACGATAGTAAACGGCAGGATTGTCATCACCCCGGCAGCCGGACGACCCCTGTGCGCTTGGCAGACCTCCTGTCACGGGTAACGAAGCGCAACATCCGAGCCGAATTCGACACGGGCGCTCCCGCGGGGAGAGAGGCGTGGTAGGTCGCCGTGCGGATGTGCCGGCGTGCGGCGACGTGGTGTGGATCACATTGACCCCGCGGGTCGGTCATGAACAGGCGGGACGACGCCCCGCCGGCCAAGTGCCGGAAAACCGCTTCGCGTCGTGTGATGATGTGAGCGGTGACGCGCGACCTGCGTGCCGATCAGACACTCACCTGCCGGTGACGGTGTCTCATCTGCCCGGGACGGGTTGCCACCCGCGTCGCAGTTCGCCGAGCTGCCTGCGCAGCAACATGACCTCGACGTGATCGTAGGCGGCCCCCGCCGCCCGCGCAAGCTGCGCCAACATCGCGACCTCCTCGGTGTTGAGATCGTCTCCCGTCACGTGCGCGCCGTAGAGGCCGACGGCCACCAGGACGCCGCAGGTCATCACCGGGATCGCGAGAGCCGGGCGCGGGGCGTCCGCCGGCACGCCGTCGCGCGGCCACACCATCTTCTCCAGCCGGACGGGCTTGCCGGTCCCTTCGAGGTGGCCGACGAGGACGTCGGCCGCCGGGATCATACGCCACGCCGGCGGCCAATGGATCCCCGGCGCGCGCCGATCGAATGACCCATCACCGCGTCGGGCGAAGATTGCCGCCGCCTCGAGGCCCAACGCCGCTACGGGTTCGCGGACAAGCAGGCCGTCGATAGCCTCAGGACTGTCCGCCTGCGGGAGGGCGAGTTCGACCCGGCGGAGACGCGCCTCTGCCTGGTGCAGCTGCCGGAACAGGAACCGATCGCACGCACGATTGAGGACCCCGTGGATCTCCTCGAACACCAGGGTCAGGCCGATGACGAGCACTACGAGGAGGGCCGCTTGCGCGCGAAGTTCCACAAAGAAATGCTCGAGGGAGTACCCGCCGAGACCGAGCAGCGTGCCGGCGACAATCCACGTCGTCAGGAGCGTCGCCGCGCGACTCACCGTGAAGCGCACGTCGACGACCCGATGCCAGCGAACCGCGTGATACACGGCGACCGCAACGCCCGCGTTCAGCAAATACAGGAGATTGATCGTCGTTTCACTCGGCGACCAACTTCCCCAGAGGTTCGTGGACTGGAGGCTGTCCGCGACAATGAAGGCCGGGAGCCCGATGAAGCAGCTCCAGATCACCCAGCGCGTGCGCTGGCGAGCCTCCGGCGCTTGGCCGCGCAGCCTCGACCACAGCACGACCACCACGAGGAGCTGGACGACATAGCCGGCAAGGTACGACGCGCGGGTCACGGTCTCGGTGGGGAAACCGAACGACGTCCCGAAGCTGAGCAGTTGCATCATGGCCAGCGCGGCGCCCAGATACGGCAGTCCCCGCAACAGCGCGCGCCATCGAGGTTCGACGGTATTGTCGGGGAAGCACAGCGCGAAGAGGAGAAACCCGATGTACCCCGCCACTTGCGCCAGGGCCTGGGCCCCTTCCTCGAGGATGAAGAGCGTCGGGTGGCGTTGCAGCGCGGCGTACGCAACAAAAGTCTGACCCGGATTGAACCACAGCCCGTATAGAAAGAACCCCCACGTCATAGCGCCCGGACGGTGCCACAGCAGCAGGGCTGCAAGCACGATAAAGAAGACGCCGAGGAGCTGGTCGAGGAGCAGCGTGATCTTGTCGGCCGGGCTGAGGGGGGCCGGAACCGGGTGCAGTGTTACGGCGACCTCGCAAGCCCTGGCGCCTCCCACTGCCGGCACGCTCCGTACGCCGGCGGGTGCGGGAGGTCCGCTGCAGCGGGCCGGGATGACATCCAACGTGACCGCGTGACCCAGTTGGACGTACTGCACCCCTCCCAGACCACCGAACACGGACAAGAGGTCGCCACATGAGAGGCCGGGGCAAGCCATACGCTTGAGATCGATCCGATCACCTTTCTCGATCCCGAGGCTTCTTGCGGGCTCACCGGGGTCGGCGTAGATCACGCCGTCATTATTGGCCTGAATGCCAAGCGTTCCGAATTCGACGAAGACCCGCCAGAAATCCGGAACGATCATCGCGAGTCCCCACGCGGCAAGCGCCAGCACAAGCGCCTTCGCTGCTGGTGTCAGCTTGTCAGCTCTGGCCATGCCCATGGCTTGACGGCACGCTCTCCCAGGCGTTGGATCCGCCCTGGTTCGCTGTCCGGGGCGGCTATCCCTGTGCGGTCCGCTGCTCAGCCTCTCGCTGCAGGCCGGACGAGCGCAGCTTGGCGTGTCTGGTCGAATGTGACTGTAGCCACCGAGCCCTGATGGCCACGCGCTCAGCGGGCGCCGGCGACTGAAGCATGGACGCCGGCCGAATAACCGCCACCCCACGGTGCCACGACGCCGGCGTCGAGCCGGGCTCCTCGGACCGCGGCGGACGTGGGAGGGCTGGGAGGGCTGGGAGGGCCTGGGAGGGCTGAACCACTTGCCAGGTCCGTGAGGCACGGAGTACGCTACTGGCGGAGATGTCTCCGGGGCCCGAGTCGAGCGGCGGGTATGAGTGGGACGATAAGAAGAGCGCTGAGTGCTGGCGCACCCGTGGGTTCGACTTCGCCTATGCGGCGCGCGTCTTCGAATCCGTCTCGTGGGAGCGGCCGTCGACGCAGGAGCACGACGAACAGCGCTTCGTGACGATCGGCCCGGTCGACGATCAGATGTTGACCGTCGTCTGGACATGGCGCGGGACGCGGCGCCGGATCATTTCGGCGCGTCCCGCCTCGAGGGAGGAACGGAATGGCTACCGTACGTTTCGCCAAGGGCAAGCTGCCCCGCGGCCGCGTGGATCAGGCGAAGCTCCGCCGGACGACTGAGGTGGACATCCAGCGCTACATCCGTGAGGACGGCGAGGGAGAGATCACGTCGTTCGCGGGTGGCCGGCTCGTCGTCCCGCCCGAGTACGTTCGTCGCGTGCGAGCGCGCGCCGGACTCACGCAGGACGAGTTCGCCCGGCGGTTCGGCCTCAGCGTGCGGACGATCCAAGAGTGGGAGCAGGGCCGCACACAACCCGAGGGTCCGGCCCTCACGCTGCTACGTGTGATCGAGCGCGAGCCCCGGGCCGTCGCGCGCGCCCTTGCATTCAGAGCGCGTCCGCCGCGGGTGCGGCGCGCGATCTCCAGATGGAGCCGAGCCGCCGCGAGATCGCGACCGCGCGCCGCGAAACGGGTCCCCCGAGACCGCATCGCGGCGAAATTGCGCCGGGCCGCGAGGCGATAGAACCCCGCGCCGCGGTGGACCGGGCCGCCCGACGGCTGCAACGTGGCCGGCGTCACCTGCGGGACGGGCGGCCCCTGCGGCCGGTGTTGCATGGTGACGATGTCGAAGTTGCGCGTTCCCACCCCGAAGGAAACGGTGTGGAGTTCGGTCGGGTCCTGCGTCAGCCAGGTCACCGTGTCCCCGCGGCTGATCGTCAACGTCTGCGCCGGGAACCGATAGACGGTCACGCCGTCTTTGACCGACCCGACCAGTTTCAAGGTGTAGTTGTGGTGGCCCCCGACCGCGGTGACAACGGGTTTGTTTGAAGCCCGGAGCGCCGCGGCCTTGGCGAGCGCGGCCTTCGCCTCGGCGGCGGCCGCCTGATCGTACTGCGCCTGCGTCGTCGGGTACGGGGGCGTCCAGATGGATGCGCGTCTGCCGAACATACCAGACTGCACGGATAATCGCCCTCGTACCCTACGTAGGCAAGGAGCTACCAGTCAAAGAATGGGTCGCCTACGCGCGGCAGTTACACGACTGCGCGCTGGACGGATGCCGAGGCCCCGGGGGATGACGAAGATGGGGTGAGCGGGACGCCGCCGCAAGCCTCCGGTTGTCGCACGCGGCCGGGATTATCCGCCCGGCGCGACCGCGCCGGCGAGGAGCGGTTTCGTTGTCGGCTGTGGCGATCCAGCGGGGCCGGGCTCAACCGAAATGGCCACCGCCCGGTACCGGCTCACGTTTGCGTCCACGGGCACGAGCGTCGCGGTGCCGCCCGACGGCCGGAACACCCCGGCGCTCTCCGGTCTCGCGCGCGAGATCAACCACAACTGATAGATGGAGCGCCCGCCGGGATCCGGCAGGCCCGATACCACGAGGACGCCCCCGGCGCGCCCCGGAGCGAACACGAGCCGTGCGCTCCCCGCCGTGGTCCCTGCCAGTTCGACCGTCTCCGCGGACGGGCTTGCCAGCAAGCTCAGCAACCGAGCCTCCGCCGCCGCCTCGCCGCGCATCGCCGCGACACGCCGCTCCAGGGAGAGGCTCACGCTCCCGAGCACCACTACGGCCAGCGCCGCGGCTGCCCACCCGGTCCACGCCCAGGGCCACGGACGCGGGCGCGCCGCGAGCCGTCGTGCGGGCTGCGCGGCGCCCAGCACCCGATCCCGCAGCGCAGCGGGCGGTGCGCTCCGCGGCGCGCCCTCGACCAGCAAGGCCGTGGCCTCGCGCAGGCTGGCGAGTTCGCGGCGGCACTCCTCGCAGACCGAGAAGTGCGCCTCGGCCGTGCGCATCTCGTCGGGGTCGAGCGCGTCGAGCGCGTACGCCGGGATCAGTTCCTGCGCCTCCTCGTGCGTCACCGCACCATCTCCTCCGCCGTCCGCAGCGCGGCGCGAAGGCGCAGCAGGCCGTCGCGCATCCTCGTCTTGACCGTGCCGAGGGGCGTGCCCAGGCGGCCGGCGATCTCGCGCTGCGTGTACCCGCCGTAGTACGCGAGCACCAGCACCGTCCGTTGTTCCGCGGGCAGTGCCGCCAGCGCCCGCTGCACACGCGCCCCCTCGAGCCGCTGCAGCGCCTCGGATACGACGTCGGGATCGTCGCCGGTCACGGTGTCCGTGAGCTCAACCGCGGCGTGCCTGCGCTGCCGCCGTAGGGTATCCACGCTCTTGTGGTGGGCGACCGCCAGGATCCAGGCCCGCGGGCTGCCCCGCTGCGGGTCGTACGCCGCGGCATCGCGCCAGATCGCTAGAAAGACGTCCTGGGTGACCTCCTGCGCCGTCTGCGCGTCCCGCAGCAGGCTCTGTGCCAGGGAGTACACGGGACCACCGTAGCGGTCGTAGATCGCCCCGAGCGCGTCCGCGTCCGACCGCGCGATGCGCGCCAGCAGCCTTCCGTCGTCGTCCGGCGTCGATTCGACCATCAGCGAAGCTCCACGAAGGCGGGACCCCTCGGGAGGTTCGCGCCGTCCGCCTGGCGTCCTGCGGGCACACGCCGTCCCGCCACGGCGCCGGGAAGATGCATGGCGGCCAGGAACGGCGGCTTCGCTGGCGCTCCGGAACCCCGGGCGTACGACAGCAATCGACGTAGCACCGTCCCGACCACCATCCGTTGTCTGTTCGTTCCCAGGGGCGCCTGCGGATTGGCCAATCCACGGACGCCGGTCCATGCGAAGAGTACGGGTGTGAGGACACTGCCGCGGCCGTCGCGCCGCCCGTGCACCCAGGATGTGAAAGCGCCCACCACACACGCGCGCGGACCTGAAAGGAGCGGGATCGCATGGTTGACCGGATCGCCTCACCGAACGAACTGACCCGGCGGAGGTTCGCCGTGACCGCAGCCGCCGCCGGACTCGGCGCCATCGCGGCGTCGCAACTCGCCACGCTCAATGCGCTGGCTCAGAGCACGGAGTCGGTGGCCGACATCATCAACATTGCCGCCACGGCGGAGGCGCTCGCCGTCACGCTGACCGGAGCGGTTATCGCCGGCGCCAAGGGCTACGACGGCGGCCGGGGGCTCTCGCCGATGCTCGTGCGGTGGGTCAAGGGCATCCAGGCCGAGGAACAGGCGCACTACCAGTACCTCACCAAGGCCGGGGCCAAGGCGCTGACGCTGACGTTCACTGTCCCGCAGAATCTCGTGCCGATCACCACGGACAGCAAGGCGCTGCTCAACTTCGTCGTCGCCGCGGAGACGATCTTCATCGGCGCGTACATCGCTGCCGCCGCGGAGTTCGCGGCCCTCGGGCAGCCCGCGCTGGCTCAGGTCGCGTTCCAGATCTGCGGCGTCGAGTGCGAGCACCGGGACCTCGCGCGCTACGGCGCCGGCGCCGTCCCCCCGAACAACCTCGGGTTCGAACAGGCGCCATTCCGCACCGTCGGCGAGGCGGCGGCCAAGGTCAAGAGCCTGGGCCTCCTCGGCACGCCCAACGCGGCGGCAACGCTGCGCTACGCCGACTTCGCGAGCACAGTGGACTTCGCGGGGGTCACCGGGCTTGCACCGTAGCCCCCGCACGCTCGCCGGTCACACGGTCCACAACAGAAAGGAGTGAACCAGATGACGAGGCACGACGGGTTGTTCCCCGGGACGCTCTCCCGGAGAGCGCTGATCCGGGCCGCCGGCGCGACCGGGCTCGGCATGGTGCTCACTCAGATGAAGACGATCGGCGGTATCCGCGAGGCGGCCGCGCAGTCCGAAAGCGTCGCCACCATCATCAACATCGCGGCGACGGCCGAGGCGATGGCGGTCACCCTCCTCGGCGTGGCGATCCAGGGTGCCGCGAGCTACGCGAACCCCGATGGATCGCAGGGACTCGCCGCCACGACCGTGGCGATTCTCAAGGCGGCGCAGTCCGCCGAGCAGGCGCACTACGCGTTTCTGACCAAGGCGGGGGCCAAGGCACTGACACTGACATTCAACATCCCGGACCCGAAGATCGCCACGGCCACGACGGCGCTGTTCCAGACGATCGAGGCGCTCGAGACGGCGTTCACGGCCGCGTACATGAGCGCAGCGCGGGAGTTCGCAGAGATGCGGAAGCCCGACCTCGTCAAGGCCGCGGTCCAGATCGGCGGGGTCGAGTGCGGCCACCGCGCGTTGGCCAGGCTCGCGCTCGGCGACCCGCTGCCCCACAATCTTGCCTTCGAGACGAAGATGTTCACGCAGGTCGGGCAGGCGGCCGCGGCCCTGGAGAAACTCGGCTTCATCGGGGGCACGAACAACACGGTCGTCTACCAGAACTTCGCCGGGTCGGTGGACAACAGCGGCATGAGCGAACTCACGCCGATGTAAGGAACGCCCCGTGCCGGCGGGCCCCGGCACGGGGAGGCTTTCCGTCAAGCAACACCTCCCCGCGACCGCGCACGCGCGCGCTCATGGCAGCGGCGGAGGGGATAAACTCGTTGAAGTCGCGGATGCTGACTCTAATCGGCATGGAAGTGACCACGAATGATGTTCATTCACGGGCATGAAATGCAGGGCCCCACCGTTTTGCTCGAGCGAGAAGAGGATCTTGGGGCTTCCTCGTCCGCGATCTCGCGGATCGTGTGGAGTTTCCGCCCCCGAACAGCGCTTCGTGACGATCGGCTCGCCGGCTTCAAGGCCGTGGCGAGTCCGATCCACCCGGCAAGTCACCGGGCCCTCCCGCGAGATCACCGGGCCGGGACCGCGTCAACACGTCCACCATGAATCCGACCAGGACGGCCCACTCGCGAAAGTAACGGGCCTCCCCGCTCGGCAGATGTTGCACCTTCCCCCGCCATTCCACCGCGTCATCCACCCGCTCGGCCCAGACGCGGACCGTGAACAGGTCCGGCGGGGTTCGGCTGTGCGTGTCCACGGCGGCGCTCCTCACATCATCCGGCCCACGCGCGACGCGGCCGGTCGGTCTCGGACCGAAGACCCGGCGCCTGCGGGACGCTACCGCACGACGACGGTGGCCTGCATCCCGAAGTCGTCATGCGTGGCGCAGATGTACTTGAACGCGCCCCTCTGCGTGAACGTGAGGGTATACTGCGGCGCCCCGGGGGGTTCCGTCATCATGAACCCCGAGTTGTAGAACCCCGCGCCGCGGTGGATCGGGCCGCCCGACGGCTGCAACGTGGCCGGCGTCACCTCCGGGACGGGCGGCCCCTGCGGCCGGTGTTGCATGGTGACGATGTCGAAGTTGCGGGTTCCCACCCCGAAGGAAACAGTGTGGAGTTCGGTCGGGTCCTGCATCAGCCAGGTCACGGTGTCCCCGCGGTTGATCGTCAACGTCTGCACCGGGAACCGATAGACGGTCACGCCGTCTTTGACCGACCCGACCAGTTTCAAGGTGTAGTTGTGGTGGCCCCCGACCGCGGTGACAACGGGTTTGTTTGAAGCCCGGAGCGCCGCGGCCTTGGCGAGCGCGGCCTTCGCCTCGGCGGCGGCCGCCTGATCGTACTGCGCCTGCGTCGTCGGGTACGGGGTCCCCGCCGGCTGCACGACGACGGTGCCCTCCATGCCCGGGTGAAACATGCAGAGGTACTTGTAAGTCCCGGCCTTTGTGAAGGTCAGCGTGTAGACCTTCGGTGCGCCTGGATCGTGGAGGAGGGCGCCGCCGCTGACCGGTCCGGCGCCGTCATAGGTCTTCTGCGGCGACGCGAACATCACGCCGGGATTCCACAGCAACTGGCCCTTGACGGCGCCCGGAATGATGAGGTCCGGGGGCTTCTGCCCGGCCGGGAAGTAGATCGTGTGGTCGGAGGCGGCCAGTTTCCACTGGACGGTGTCGCCTTCGTCGATGGTGATCGTCCCCGGGAGAAACAGCAGCGCCTGGTCCGCCTGGTTCGCCGCCGAGGCCCCAACTTGCACGACCCAGGTCTTTGCCGCGCCCGCCCGGGGCGGCGCTGGGACGAGCAGCAGCGCACCGACGATCAACGAGAGCACAAGAAAGAAACGCATGATCCACCCCCCCAGACGCCTCCGGCTGCGCCAGCTCCAGCACGCCGGCAGTTGGGCGGTCCGGGCTGGCGTGGGCCCATTGCTGTCAGCCCATGTGTATCCTGCGGAGCGTTTCAAAAGCGTTCCAAAAGCGTTCCGGCGCGGCCCGGGGGGTAAGCTATGGACCGGCCCTCCGTTCGCGTGCACCTAATCCAAAGGGGGTGCATGGCCACGCCGAAATATCTCATTAGGGCCAACTACACGGCAGAGGGCACCAAAGGGCTTATTGCGTAACCGCAGCAGCCGTCTCCTTGGCCGTCAACGCCTCCGGCGCCGTCAACCTCAAAACCACACACGGGCTCCCCTACTGCTTGCCCGCTTTCTGCCGTGCATGGTACGCTAAGCGCGTGGCCTCCATCGTGAAGACCTACACGATCGTCCTCGAGCCCGACCCGGATGTGGGGGGCTTCACGGTTCTTGTCCCCGCCCTTCCAGGCTGCGTCACCGAGGGGGCCACTCTCGAGGAAGCCCTGGCGAACGCCCGGGACGCAATCAGCCTGACGCTCGAGGATCTTATCGCACGCGGGGAGCCGATTCCTGATGATGCCCCCGGCGTCCGCGTGGCACAAGTTTCAGTTTCCCTCGCGTCATAGCCGGTTCTCGCACCGGTCCGGGCGGCATTCCGCGGATTACCGCCCGCGAGATGCTCGCCGCATTAGGGCGCGCCGGCTTCTCGATCGCACGGACCAAAGGAAGCCACGCCCGTCTTCGCCATCCTGATGGCCGCGCTGTCACCGTTCCCGTCTACGCCGGCGATCTGCGCGTAGGCACTGCCGCCGCGATCCTCAAGGCCGCGCGGATCTCGCCCGAAGAATTCAGTAAGCTGCTCTAAATTTAGCGGAAAGGAACACTTCCGCATCGTGGGGCGGGCAGGCCCGATCGAGGCGTTGGAGGCGAACCACGTGAACGCGCGGATGGCCGCCGATCGGGCCGGGCACGAAGATCCGGGATATTTGATTTGTCGGTACGCGCACGCGGTCGCAGCGGCCCAAGATCGCGCCGCTGCGGTTTGTGGCACCCTTGTGTCAAAGCCGAGGTTTCTTACACGGTGAGCGCGCGTTCAGAACGTCAACGACGACAGCGGGCATTACACGCAGCCGTTCTGCCAGCATCTGTTGCAAGTGGCGGGGCAAGGGTTTCCCATTCACATCGTGAATGACATCCATTCACGTCATGAATTGCAAGGCCCCGAGTCAGGCCCAACCTGTTCATGCCGGCTCCTCCGCCCGCGCGAGCAGTTCCGCGAAGTCGAAGTTGACGCTCGTCACCCCGAAGTCTGGCGGACGTAGTCCATCATGATGGGGCGTGTCGTACACGAAGTGCAGTCTCGCTTACGCCGAGAACGTAGTCGTTGGGGAGCCCTTGAATCTCCTTCCTGAGTCCGGAATCGTTGATTTTACTTGGTCGGGCCGGCCGGATTTGAACCGGCGACCACCTGAACCCCATTCAGGTGCGCTACCAAGCTGCGCTACGGCCCGACGCAGGTCTGATTATAACAAGCGCCCGGCGGCCTCGCCAGGCGGGCCAGTCGATGACAGTTCATGACGACGGCGTGGGCGCGATCCTCTCCGCTACGTCGGCACGGGCGCAGCGCGGCACGCCGCGAGCAGGGCGTTGGGGTTGCGGCGGAACTCGTCACGCGGCCGGCGCCCCGCGGCGATGGCGGTGAGCACGTCCGCGAGGACCGCGTTGACCGGCGTGGGCACCCCGAGCGCCCTGCCCTCCCGCGCGACGGCGCCGTTGAGGACTTCGACCTCGCTCCGTTCGCGGCCGCGCTCCAGGTCCTCGTGGAGCGACGGCATCTTGCCGCCGCGGCCCGCGCCAAGCCGCGGCCCGACGGTGCGCCGCGCGATCCATGCCGGGGCCCGCATCGCCTTGACGAGCGCCGGCACGGGGTACCCCGGTAACGCGACCGGCGCCCGATCGAGCGCCTGCATGACGCGCACCGCCTCACGGAACGCGTCGCGTTCGATGCCCCACAAGCGCGGGTTCCTCACGATCTCGGACGGCGGCAGATCCAGGATCGCGGACGTCGCGTTCCCGAGCATGTTGAGGAGGAGCTTGCTCCATTTCATCGCCCGGTAGTCCCCGAGCACGTCCACTCGCAATCCGGCGCGCCGCAGGGCCTCCGCAATATCGGCTACCGAGGCGTCGCCGTCCACGGGCGCCAGCGCCACGCCGCCGTCGGCCGTATGCTGCCGGACCGCGCCCGGCCGCAGCAGGCTCACGCTGAGCGTGAGGGTGCCGGCGATCACGCGATCCGCGCCGGCCGCTTCGGCGATGGCCTCCTCGGCGCCGATGCCGTTTTGGAGCGTCACCACGCGCGCGCCGCGCCGCAACAGCGGCGCCAGTTCCTCGATGGCCTCGCCGGTCTGGTAGGCCTTGACCGTGAGAACGACGAGATCCGGCGGCGCGCCGAGGTCGTCGAGCGTCGTGATCGAGTCGAGCCGCTTGCACGTCGCAACGCCGTCCGGGGTTTCCACGTGGAGGCCCCACGTGCGCACCGCGGCCACGTGCGCCCGCCGTCCCAGGAGGGTCACCTGGGCCGCGCCGCTGCGGGACAGCACCCCGCCGACCAGCGAGCCGACGGCGCCGGCCCCGTAGCAGAGCACGTGCATCTCCATGCTAGGATTTCGCGCGGCGGTCGTTGATGCGCAACTCGGTGCCGGCCACCAGCCGGCGGATGTTGGCCCGGTGCCGATAGATCGCAAATATCGCCGCGACGACGCCGAACACCACGTAGGCGGGCGGCTGACCGAGGCGCCACAGGACGAACGGCACGGCGCCGACCCCGAGGATCGATCCCAGCGACGCGTATCGTGTCGCCGCCACCACCACGATCCAGACCGCGGCGGCGGCGAACGCGGCCACCGGCGAGAGCGCGAGGAGCACGCCGAAGGACGTGGCGATGCCCTTGCCGCCGCGGAAGCCCAGAAACACGGACCAGTTGTGCCCGGCGATCGCGGCGAGACCGCACACCATAGACACCCACGGTCCCGTCCCCCACCGGACCGCGAGGAGCACCGGCACGAGGCCCTTGAGCACGTCCACGGCGAGCACCAGGATCGCGATGGGGGTGCCGGCGACGCGAAAGACGTTCACCGTGCCGATGTTGCCGCTCCCGTACTGCCGAATATCCTCGCCCTTGAGCAGCCGCACCAGCACCAGCCCGGTCGGCACCGATCCGATCACGTAACTGATCGCCAGAGCGCCGAACGCCACGCCGCTCATTCGTGTGGCTCGACGCTTCGCGCGGCCGGCGCGGCTCTCCTGCCCCGGACCGACCACCGGATGGGTGTGCCGCGCAGCGGGAACGCGGCGCGGAGCCGGCGTTCGAGATAGCGCCGGTACTCCTCGGTCCACAAGGACGGATCGTTCACAAACACGACCACGTGCGGCGGCTCCGTCTCCGGTTGCGTCGCGTAATACACGTGAAGCCGCCGGCCGGCCTTGTCGGCGGCCGGCGGCGTCGTCTCGACCGCGCCCTGGATCAGCTTGTTGAGCGGGCCGGTCGCGATGCGCGTGCTGCGCGCCCGGGCTGCCTCGAACACCGCGTCCATGAGCGTCGCGACCCCCTCGCCGCGGGTCGCGACCGTCGGGCACACCGCCACGCCGCCGAGAAATCTGAGGCGCTGCTGCGCCACGCGCTCCACGTCCGCAGGCGTGTACCCCTGAAGCCGGTCCCACTTGTTGACGGCCAGGACGACGGCCCGGCCCGCCTCGTAGGCGCGGCGGGCGATGCGCTGGTCCTGATCCGTGATGCCGGCGGCTGCATCGACGACGAGGACCGCGACGTCGGCGCGCGCCAGCGCCTCGTAGGACCGGCGCGTGCTGTAGTACTCCACCCGCTCCGATACGCGGCTTTGCCGCCTGAGCCCAGCGGTATCGATCAGGACCGCGGAGCGTCCGGCATAGGTCAGGGCGGTATCGACGGCATCGCGCGTGGTCCCCGGCTCGGCGGTCACGATGACCCGCTCCTCGCCGAGAACCGCGTTCATGAGGGACGACTTGCCGACGTTCGGCCGGCCGAGGAGCGCGACGCGGACGGGACGCGCGCGGTCCTCCGCCGCCTCCGCGCGGACACTCCCCGCGGCAGCCGGCGCGGCCGCCGCGTCCGGCCCCGGGAGGCGCGCGCAGACCTCGTCCAGGAGGTCGCCGATCCCCAGCCCGGCCGTCGCCGAGACGGGCATCGGATCTCCGAAGCCGAGCGCGTGGAACTCGTACGCGCCGAGGTCCGCCTGCGGGAGGTCCACCTTGTTCGCCACGACGAGCACCGGGCGGCCGCTCTCACGGAGCCGCTGCGCGATCTGCTCGTCCTCCGGCGTGGGCCCCGCGGCCGCATCGACGAGGAACAGGATCAGATCCGCACCCGCGATGGCACGCTCGGTCTGACGGCGCACTTCCACGGCGATCGGCTCGCCGGCGCGGGATACGAGCCCGCCCGTATCGACGAGCGTAAAGAGGCGGCCCGCCCATTCGCACGGCGCCTCGACGCGATCGCGGGTGACGCCCGGGGTGTCCTCCACGATCGCCCGCCGGCGTGCCAGCAGGCGATTGAACAGCGCGGACTTCCCCGCGTTCGGCCGGCCGACGATCGCCACCGTCGGCGCGGCGGCGGCCGCCATCACCGCAGCCGGAGCGGCGGCCACGAGCCGCGCGCCCGGCGTGTCAATGCGCGTGTGGCGATCCGGCGTTTCCGATGGCGTCGAGCCGGTGCATCACGTCCTGGATAATCCACTCCGGCGTGCTGGCGCCGGAGACGACCCCAAGCGTCTCGACGCCATGAAACCACTCCGGCGCGATCTCGCCGGCGGTCTCCACGTGGTACGTCGGCAGGCCGCGAGCGCGCCCGATCTCCGCCAGCCGGGTGGTGTTGGAGCTGCCGAGGCCGCCGATGACGAGGAGCGCGTCGACCTGCTCGACGATGGCGTTCGTCTCGTCCTGGCGCACCGTGATCGCGGGGCACAGGGTGTTGAGGACCTTGAGCTCCTTGACGCGCAGCGCGAGGTCGCCGACGATGAGCCGCAGGTTTTCCATCGACTGCGTGGTCTGCGTGACCACGCCGAGCCTTTGGGCCACCTTGACCTTGGCCGCCTCTTCGCGCGTGTGGACGATCGTCACGCGATCACCGAGCATTTCCTTGAGCGTGATCATCTCCGGGTGCCCGTGGTCGCCGAGACAGATGATCTGGTATCCTTCCGACGCCAGCTTCTCGGCCATGGCGTGCGCCCGGAGCACCACCGGGCAGGTCGCGTCCACCACCGCCATGCCCCGCGCGCGAACCTCGTCGAGCACCGCGTGTTCCACGCCGTACGCCGACACCACGAACGTGCCCGCGTCGAGCTCGGTGGGCTGCGCCGCCACGTTGACCCCGGTTTGCTGCAGCCGTTCGACGACCTGGGGGTTGTGAATGAGCGGTCCGAGCGTATGCACGGGGCCGCCGGACCGCGCCGCCTGCTCGGCCATATCCACCGCGCGGCGGACGCCGCCGCAAAACCCCATGTGCTTCGCCATGACGATCTTCATCGGACAACCCTCATCCTCGGCCGTGCGCGGCCGTGACTATTCCTCCCCAATCATAGGCGGGCAGGCGCCCGTTGTCGAGCCGAGCCCGCGGAGCGCGCGGCTGCGGTGAATCCACGCGGCCCCTACGGCGGCGGGGCGAGGAGCCGCGCGATCTCCGCCATGTACCGCCGTCCGAGCGCCTCGATGTCGTCGCGGCCCGGTTTGGCGCCGTTCCCGCCGGCCGGCGGCACCGCGTGGACCGGCTCGCCGATGCGCACGCGGATCGTGCTGCGGCGCGGCCGGTGCGAGCCCCGGGGCAACACCACGTCGGTGCCTGTCACGGCGACGGGCAGCAGCGCCGCGCCGGTGCGAAACGCGAGCGACGCGGCGCCGGGCTCGGCCGGACGGAGCTCCGTCCCGGTGCCCCGCGTTCCCTCGGGAAACATCACGAGCACGCCGCCGGCCGCGAGGATGCGGAGCGCCGTGCGGAGCGCCTGGCGGTCGGCCGCGCCCCGGCGCACCGGAAACGCGCCGCAGGCGGTGATCCACCACCGCAGCCCCGGCACCCGGAACAGCTCGTGCTTGGCCATAAAGGTCACGCGGCGCCGCAGCGCGGCGCCGACGACGATCGGATCGAGGTCGCTCCGGTGGTTGCTGACGACGATCACGGGACCCGAGCGCGGTTCGCGGTCGCGGCCGTCCACGCGAAATCCAAATCCCCAGCGCAGCACCGCGAGCACAATGAGCTTGGAGAGCCTATAGACCACGCGCGCGCGCGACCGACGCCAGGATGCGGTCCACGACCTCGTCGACCGTGCGCTCCGTGCTGTCGATCACCTCCGCGTCCGGCGCGATGCGCAGCGGGCCGACCGGGCGCGTGGTCGCCGCGCGGTCGTCCTCGTCCTCGATCCGGCGAACGTCGTCGAGCGACACGTGCTCGCCGGCGGCCGCGAGCTCCGCCTGCCGCCGCCGCGCGCGGGCGTCGCGCGACGCCGTGAGAAAGATCTTGACCTCGGCTTGCGGCAGGATGACGGAGCCGATGTCGCGCCCTTCCATGACCACGCCGCCGCTGGCGCCGAGCGCCCGCTGGATTCCGCCGAGGACCGCGCGGACCCCCGGGGCACCGGCCACCTTGCCGACGACGCGGTTCACGGACACCGTGCGCAGCTCGCCGGTCACGTCCTCGCCGTCGACGGCGACGCGCATGCCGCCGTCCGGATCGGCTGTGACCTCGAGGCGCAGGGCGCGCGCTACGGCCGCCAGCGCGTCGGGATCGTCCATCGCCACGTCACGCCGGAGGGCCGCCACGGCGACCGCCCGGTACATGGCGCCCGTGTCGACGTAACGAAAGCCGAGCCGCCGCGCGACCTCTCTCGCCACCGTGCTCTTGCCGGATCCCATCGGGCCGTCGATCGCGACCGCGATCTCCGAACGCGTCGCCACGGACAGTCGGATTCGGGACGAGGACCTGGCGCTCCTACGCTTGCGCCGCTCCCGCGCCGGCACACCGCGCCGTGGCCGGAGCGCCACGCCGTTCGTTGACGGTCCCCGCGGTGGTCGAGTACGATCGTGCAGTGCGGTCGCTCCCCCGCTCCGTGCTCGTTGGACTCGTGGCGTTGCTCGCCCTCCGTCTCGGGATCGCCGCTGTCCTCCCGCTCGGGGACGACGAAGCGTACTATTGGGATTGGTCGCATCACCTGGCCGCCGGCTACGTCGACCACCCGCCCGCGATCGCCGTCCTGATTTGGGCGGCGAGACATCTCGTGGCTAATCCCGGCATCGCGGTGCACGGCGTCGCAGCCGTCCTGTCGTTCGCCACCTCCATCGCGCTCTTCGCGCTCGCGCGGGAGGTGCTCGGTCGCGACGACACGGCTACGTGGGCGGTGATCCTCTTCAATATCGTGCCGGTGTTCGCCGGCGGCGGTCTGCTCGCCGCCCCCGACGCGCCGCTGGGACTGTGCTGGGTGCTCGCGCTGCTGTGGACCTGGCGCGCGGTGCGCCGCGGCGGGCTGGGGGCGTGGGCCGCCGCGGGCGTCACGACCGGCTTCGCGCTGCAGAGCAAGTACACTGGCGCGTTTCTGCCCGTCTCGATCGGCCTGTGGCTCGCGCTCGCGCCATCGCACCGCCACTGGTGGCGCCGTTGGGAGCCGTACGGCGCCGCCGCCCTCGCGCTGGGCGTATTCGCGCCCGTGCTGTGGTGGAACGCCGGCCACCACTGGGTCTCGTTTGCCGCGGACGCGACCCGCTCGGGCTGGTCGGGGCACCGCAATCTCCCGATCTTCCTCGCCTTGGAGCTCGCGTACCTCGGCCCGTTGATGCTGCCCGCGCTCCTCGGCGCCCTCATCGTCGCGGCATGGCGGGGCATGCGCGGCGACGACGCCGCGCTTTTCCTGGCTGCGGGCGGCATCCCGATCATCGCCGCGACGTTCGGCGCCAGTCTCGCCGGCCAGGTCAAAGGCCACTGGGCCGCTCCCGGATATGTGACCGCAACGATCGCGCTGGCCGGCCTGGCGACGGTCCGCCCGCGGCCGGTTCGTGACGCCGCGTGGCGCCCGCTCGCGGCCGCCGCCGTCGCCTCCACCGCCGCCGTCACGGTGCTCGTCTACGCGCTTCCGGCCATCGGGCCGGCATGGCTGCCGCCGCGGCTCGATCCGACCGTGGACTACGCGGGGTGGCGTGCCGCGGCGCCGGAGATCCTCGCCGCGGCGCGGAGCGGCGCGCGCGGCCCTTACTTCATCACGACGGACCGCTATCAGGTGATGGCGCAGTTCGACCTGTACGCCGGCGGCCGGATCCCGACCACGACGATCACCGACCGGGACCAGTACGGCATCTGGGCGTCCTGGCCGGCGCTGCGCGGCTGGGACGGGCTGTTCGTAGAGGACGGGCGGTACCCGATCCAAGTAGACCTCGGCGCCGGATGCGGCGCCGTCGAGCCCGCGCGCACGATCCCCGTGGTGCGCCACGGGGTGGTCGTCCGCACGCTGGACCTCGTCTGGTGCCGGGGGTTTCTCGGGCGGCCGCTCCCGGCCGTGCCGCGGTAGGCGGGGCGGTTAGCCCGGCCTGGAGCCCGAGCGCAGCAGCAGGAGCACGAGCCCCCCGAGGATCAGCACGATCGGAAACACCTGGTCTTGCATGATCGGCAGAAACAGCCGCAGGTTGCGCAGGAGCAGGTAGACGCCGCCGAGGACGAGCAGCCATCCGAGCATCCGCACGCGCCGGTCGTCCCCGCCCTCGTGCGCCCCAGGGACGCCCGGCGGTATCCCTGCCGGGCGCGGCTCTTCGGGAACGATCAGCACGGTCACGAGGTACAGCATGACCCCGAGGCCGTTCCATGCCGCGAGCAGGACAAACGCGAGCCGGATCGGGTTGCTGTCGACACCGTAGTACCGGCCCAGCCCACCGCACACGCCGGCGATCCAGTAGTCCTCACGCGACCGGTAGAGCTTCCGCCCCACGTCGCCTCTGTTAGAAGACCGCGGCCCCCACGACGCGCGCGAGGACGCGGCCCATCCATTGCACGACGTACTGCAGGTCGGTGCGGGCGGAGAGGCCGCGAGCCGCGACGAGGGGCGCCGACTGGAGGAGGCGGCCGCCCTCGTAGAAGTCGACCTCGCCGACCCGTACCCCCTGCCGGATCGGCAGGGTCAGATGCGCGTCGACGACGACGCGCCGAATCGGCGCCCGCTCGTCACCGTCGCTCACGACACCGTAGACCGGGGCACCGACGACGCCGAGCACGAGTCCGTCCCCACCCGGCACCTCGATCGCCGCCATCTCCTCGCCCGGCCGCGCCAGCACGACCGAGCGGTAGTGGCCAAACCCGTACGAAAGGAGGCGGGCCGCATCCCCCCACATGTCGCCGCTGTGCAGCAACACCGCGATGAGCCGCCAGCCGTCACGCGTGGCGGACGCGACCAGGGTCTCGCCCGACATATCGACGTAGCCGGTCTTGACGCCGTCGGCGCCCGGGTACCGCGACAGGAGCCGGTTGTGGTTCCACAGACGGCGGGTCGGGCCGACCGGCGGGCGAAACGTCCACGCACGCGTGCGCACGATTTCGTCGAACGTCGGATTCTGCATCGCGGCGCGCGTGATCAGGGCGAGGTCGTACGCCGTCGTGTAATGGTCGGGATCGTAGAGGCCGTGCGGCGAGGTGAAGTGGCTCTGTCGCGCTCCGAGGCGCTGCGCCTCCTCGTTCATGCGGGCCACAAAGGCCGGCACGGAGCCGGCCACCCCCTCGGCGATGGCGAGGGCCACGTCGTTGCCGGACGGGAGCATCAGCGCGTACAGCAGGTCGTGCAGGCTGATTCTCGCGCCGGCCGGCAGGCCGACGACGGAGCCGACACGGAACCGGGCGACGTCCGGGCTGATGGTCATCATGGCGTCGAGCGGGGTGCTCTGGAGCGCGACCAACGCCGTCAGGATCTTGGTGGTGCTGGCGGGGGGCCAGATAAGATGCGGGTTTCGGCTGTAGAGCACGTCGCCCGTGCGCGCGTCCATGAGCAGCGCCGCCGTCGACGTCACCCGCACCGGCACCGCCACGGGCGCGACGCGCCGGTACTGCGCCAGCAGCCACGGGCGCGCGGTGGACGGCGCCCCGCCGGCCGTACCGGGGCGCGCGACGACGGGCCCCCTGCGCGCGCTTGCGGTTGTCGGCCGCATGTCCGCGGTGATGCCGAGCGGACAGACCAGCAGCGCGGCGAGCAATCCAGCAAGCCAGCCGCCGCGCACCGCGCGCGTGTGCCCCCGCAGCGTGCCCCGGAGTGCGGCCCCGGTCCGCGTGATGGGCGTCACGATCGGGTGCCGTGCGGCGCCGGCTCCGGAAGGGCGAGTGCCGGGTCTTGGGTCCCGAGCGCCGGCAGCGCCCCGAGATCCCGGAGGCCGAAGTAGCGGAGGAACCCGTCGGTGGTGCCGTACAGAATCGGCCGGCCCAGGCCGGGGCGCCGGCCGACCTCGCGAATCAACCGCCGGTCCTGGAGCTTCGTGATATGGTGCGCGGACTGCACGCCGCGCACCTGGTCCACCTCGGCCCGCGTGATCGGCTGGCGGTAGGCGATGATCGCGAGCACCTCGAGCGTCGCCCGGCTGAGCGGCTCCAGCTCGCTGAGGTGGAGCATGCGTTGCACATAGACGCCGTACTCGGGCCGCGTGCAGAGCTGGTATCCGCCGGCGACCTCCTGGATCTGCACCCCCCGTCCCCCGTACTCGACCTGGAGCGCGGCGAGCGTCGCGCGGATCTCGTCCTCCCCGACCTCCAGGACCTTGCGCAGCTCACCGACCCCGACCGGGCCGCCCCTCGCCAGGAGCAGGCACTCGATCGCGTTGCGCACTTCGGTGCTGGCGTCACGCTTCGCACGCTCGGGGCGCGCCGGCGCGCTCCACGCCGCCAGGTCGACCCCGTGCCGTGCACCTCCGGGCAGCACCGAGGCCCTGGACTCCCACGCGTCTGCGTCGTTCATGATTCCTCCGCGACCATGATCTCGATCTCGGCGAACGTCTGCGGCTGCCGTGCCCGGATCCGGCGCTGCTTGATCAGCTCGAGCAGCGCGAGAAACGTCACGATGATCTCGAGCCGGCTGGCGTGGTCGCGAAAGAGCCGCCCGAACGCCAACCGGCCGCCCGCGGCGCGCAGCGCCGCCACGATCGCGCTCATCTTGTCCCCGACCGTGAACTGCTCGCCGGCGATCTCCCCAGGCGCCCCCGCCGCCCGCTCCAACACCCCGGCGAACGCGGTGAACAGATCCCGCAGGGTCACGCCCTCCAGCAGGACGTCGCCCTCGGGGTCGCGGGTGTCGGGCGGCCTGGCGAACACCTTGCTCTGCAACTCTTCGAGCGCGCGCAGCGCCTGGGCCGCTTCCCGAAACTGCAGGTACTCCACGAGCTGCGCTTCCAGCCGCTCGCCGAGGCCGGAGGAGCCCGCCTCCTCCGGAGGGGGCGGGGTCTCCGCGGGCGGGGCCTTGGGCACCAGCGTACGGGCTTTGAGGTCGGTCAGGACGGCGAGCTGTACGAGCGCCTCCGAGGCGCCGTCCACATCGTGGCCGTCGCGGACGCGCTGGAGGAACGTCTCGGCGATCTCCTGGAGCGGCACGCGCTGCAGGTCGACCTGACCGCGGTATGCGAGGCTGACGAGAAGATCCAGGGGGCCTTCGAATACGGCGCACTGCACCTGGTAAGCCACGCTCATCCCCCGATGGCTGCTGCGACTATGCTGCGGCGGCGCTGCTGCGTCGTTTCCACGGCGACTGCCTGCCCCGTATTCGGCACGCCCCGGCGGGTTCCTGCTCGGCGCCGGGCGGCCCCGGCGGCCGGCCGCCATCGTTCAGGGTCCCGCCAGGCCCCCCGTACTCACGGCGTAGAGCCACCTGGCGGCAGGCAGCATGACCCGCCCCACCACGCCCGTGTACAGCAGGACGAGCAGGACGACCACCCCGTACGGCTGGAACCGCGCGTACCCGTACGCGTGCTGAGCCGGGAGGAGCGCCTCGAGGATCCGCGAGCCGTCGAGCGGCGGGATCGGGATGAGGTTGAAGACGGCCAGGATCACGTTGATCCAGGCGAGCATGGCGAGCGGTTCCTGCAGCAGCGGGGAATCGGCGGGAGCCACGAACCGCCCGATCACGCCGAGCAGAAACGCGACCGTGACGTTCGCGAGCGGTCCGGCGAGCGCGACCTGCAGCATCCCCTGACGGGGGTTTGCGAAGTTCGCGGGATTGACGGGGACGGGCTTGGCCCAGCCAAAGCCGAAGAGCACGAAAAACAGGGTCCCCAGGACATCCAGGTGCGCGAGGGGGTTGAGGCTCAGCCGTCCCAGGTGACGGGCGGTCGGATCGCCGAGCCGATCCGCCACGAACGCGTGCGCAAACTCGTGGCACGTGGTGGCCACGATCACCGCCAGGAGAATCAGCGCGAGCGCGAGCGGGTTGGCGCCGAGGCCGCTCAGCATGGGGCGCCCACAGGCAATCGGTCAGGCAGGCGGCACGTCCCGGGCCAGGACGTCGTCGACGGTCTCCCGGACGACCGCCAGACGCGCCCGCCCGCCGCCGACGAAGACGACCGCCGGGCGTGGATAGCGGTTGTAGTTGCCGGCCATCGAGTAGTTGTAGGCGCCCGTGCTGAAGACCGCGAGGAGATCGCCGGGGCGCGGGGCGGGCAGCCGGGCATCCCGGATCAACACGTCGCCGGACTCGCAGCACCGTCCGGCGATCGTCACCGTGGCGGCGGGGGCCTCGTCGAGCCGGTCCGCGAGCACGCTGTGGTAACGCGCCTGGTACAGGGCCGGCCGCGGGTTTTCGTACATGCCGCCGTCCACGGCGACGTAGGTGCGGATGCCGGGGATCGATTTGATGGAGCCCACCGTGTAGAGCGTTGCGCCCGCGTCGCCGACGATCGACCGTCCGGGCTCGATCAGCAACCGCGGCAGCGGCAACCCGGCCGCCCGGGCGCGCTGCCGGACCACATCCGCCACCGCGCCGATGACCTCGTCGATCTCGAGCACCGGGTCGTCCGGCAGGTACCGCACGCCGGCACCCCCTCCGAGATCGAGGTCTTCGAGCGCGATCCCCTGGTCGCGTGCCATCCATGCGGCAAACTCCATCATCGCCTCCGCCGCCTGCACGAACGGTGCGCGGTCGAGGATCTGGGACCCGATGTGGCAGTGGATGCCGCGGAGCCGGAGCGTGGGAATCTCGCGGCTCCGCCCGACGGCTTCGCGCGCCGTGCCGCCCAGGATCCCGAACCCAAACTTGCTGTCCACGCCGCCCGTGCGGATGGCCTCGTGGGTGTGCGGTTCGATCCCCGGGGTCAGCCGCAGGAGGACATCCGCCGAGCCGCCCGTCTCGCGGGTGAGCGCCTCCAGCAGCTCGAGATCATAGAAGTTGTCCACCACGATCCGCCCCACGCCCGCCCGGAGCGCGTCGCGGATCTCGCCCGCCGTCTTGTTGTTCCCGTGCACCAGCAGGTGCGCCGGGGGGACGCCGGCGCGCAACGCGGTGGCGAGCTCGCCCGACGAGACGACGTCGAGATACAGGCCTTCCTCGTGCGCGAGGCGGCACATCGCCATGCAGCAAAACGCCTTGCTCGCGTAGACGACCTGGCCGTGCGGGTAGTGCCGGTGGAGCGCGCGGATATAGGCGCGGCACCGCTCCCGCACGCGATCCTCGTCCAGGACGTACAGGGGTGTCCCGAACTCGGCCGCAAGGCGCTGGGCCGGCACGCCGCCGAGCACGAGCTTCCCGGCGCGGGCTTCGCCGAGGAGCAGTTCCGGCCCGGCGTCCACCCGGGGGCGTGTCTCCACCTGCCACCTCCCCACGACACGACTGCGCCGGCCGAAGGGCGTCCGGCCGGCACTGCCACGATAGCACGGCGGGCGAAGCGCGCGCAACACGCCGGCGCCGACAGCGCCGCCAAGGGAATACTCGAAGTGCCGTCCAACGTAGGCCCGGAGGGAGGCGATCATCATGGAGCAGCCGGTCATCCTGAGCGCCGCGCGCACGCCGATCGGACGGTTTCAAGGCGGGCTCTCGCCCGTGCCGGCGCCGCGGCTCGGCAGCGTCGCCGTCAAGGAAGCGCTGCACCGGGCGCACGTGTCTCCGGATCGCGTGGACGAGGTGTACATGGGCATCATCCTCACCGCCGGCCTGGGCCAGGCGCCGGCCCGGCAGGCGGCCATCTACGCCGGGCTGCCCAACACGGTCCCCGCGACCACCGTCAACAAGATGTGCGGGTCTGGGCTCAAGGCGGTGATGCTCGGCGCGCAGGCCATCCAAGCCGGGGACGCCGACGTGATCGTCGCGGGGGGCATGGAGAACATGAGCGCCGCGCCGTACCTGCTGGAGCGCGCACGCACGGGATACCGTCTGGGCCACGGCGAGCTCGTCGACTCCATGATCCGGGACGGGCTCTGGGACGTGTACACAAACCAGCACATGGGAAACTGCGCCGAGCTGCTCGCGCGCGAGTACCGCATCACCCGCGAGGACCAAGACGCGTTCGCGGAGCGCTCCTACCGGCGGTCGATCGCCGCGATGGACTCCGGGCACTTCGCCCGCGAGATCGTCCCGGTCGCGGGCGCGGACGGGCGCGCCCCGGCGGCGCGGGTGGCGGAGGACGAGGAACCGCGCCGCTTCGCGCCGGACAAGATGCGGACGCTGCGCCCCGCGTTCGAGGACGGGGGCACGGTGACCGTGGCGAACGCCTCCTCGATCAGCGACGGGGCCGCCGCGGTGGTGGTCGCGTCCCAGGCGGCCGCGCGGCGGCTCGACGCCCGGCCGATGGCCCGCATCGCCGGTCAGGCGGTCGCGGCGACGGCGCCGGAGTGGTTCACGATCGCGCCCGCGGCGGCGATCGAGAAGCTCCTGGCCAAGGTCGGATGGGCCGGGGACGGCGTGGACCTCTACGAGATCAACGAGGCGTACGCGGTGGTGGTGCTGGCGGTCGCGCGCAAGCTGGGGCTCGACCTCGAGCGCGTCAACGTGCACGGCGGCGCCGTGGCCCTCGGCCATCCCGTCGGCGCGAGCGGGGCGCGCATTCTGACGACGCTGCTGTACGCCATGCAGGAGCGCGACGCGCGGCGGGGCGTCGCCGCGGTCTGCCTCGGCGGGGGTGAAGCGGTCGCCCTGGCGGTGGAGCGAGCCTAGCCGGTCGCGTAGGCCTCCGGGTCGTCCATCCCCTCGCGGGGCTCGCCGGGGGTCTCGGCGTCGGCGGGAACCTCGATGGCCGCCGGCGCCGCCCCCTGCTGCACCCGCCGCCCCACGATGAGGAACGCCGTGTGGGCCACCATGCGGTGCGCCGGCCGAACGCTGCGACCGTCGACGTTCCACGGCCGCATGAGCACCTCCAGCGTCTCGAGCAACGCGAACGCCCCGGATGCGCGCAGCGCGTCCACGGCCTGCATCCCCTGGAGGATCGTCGGGACGTACGCCAGGAAAACCCCGCCCGGCACCAGCGCGTCGGCCGCGGACGGCACAACCCGCCAGGGCTCCGGGAGATCCAGGACGATGCGATCGAGCGGGCGATCGTCCGGGAGGATCCCGTCGTACACGTCGTGGCGGCGCAGCACGAGGCCCGTCTGGGATCCCAGGTACCGCTGGATGTTGCGCTCCGCGACACGCGCGAAGTCGTCCCGCACCTCGTACGACACGACCCGCCCCTCGGGGCCCACGGCGCGCAGCAACGTCATGGTAAGGGCGCCAGACCCCGTGCCGGCCTCCAGCACCCGCGCGCCCGGGAAGACGTCCGCCAGCATGAGAATGGCGCCGAGATCCTTGGGGTAGATGACCTGGGCGCCCCGCGGCATCTCGAGGACGAACTCGGCGAGCGTGGGGCGCACGACGAGGAAGCGCTCGCCGCGGGTCGACCGCACCGTGCTGCCGGCGTCCCGGCCGAGCAGCTCGTCGTGCCCGATCTTCCCGCCGCGCAGGTCACTCTGGCCGCCCGGGCTGAGCGTGATCATGTACCGGCGGCCGCGCCGGTCGATGAGGAGCACCGGCTCGCCCGCGCGTAACCCGCCCGGCGGCTCGGAGCGCGGAGCGGCTATCCGGCGCCTCCCGAGTCCGGCGCGCCGGCCGCACCGATCGGAGCGGCCACGGCGGGCGCGGCGGCCCCTCTCAGGCGCTGTACGCGCATGCGTTCCGCGGCCCGCTCGGTCATCCGGCAAAACGCGCACACCTCGGCCGTGGTGGGCTGGCCGCAGTGCACGCAGGCGCGAAGCGTCACCGCGTCCTGCGTCGCGAGCAGCGCGCGGCCGCGCTCGAGAAAGCCCCAGTACAGGCTCTGCTTGGCGCCGGGCGAGGCCTGCTCCAGCAGGTTCAGGGCCTCCTTGTACAGGAGGCTCTTCGCGCCGACGCTGTTCGGGCACTCGTCGACGATGTAATCGATCCCGCGGATGATGGCGTAGGCCGCCGCCTCCCGCTCGGCGATGCGGTAGAGCGGTTTGACCTTGCGGGCCAGCGTGGGGTGCGTGCTGGGCAGGACCGGCGACTGGCGCGCGAGATAGTCCGTTTGCCAGTGCAGGAGGTTGCCGAGGAGCACCGCCGCCTCGTCGTCGAGGTTGTGCCCGGTGGCGACGACCGTGAAGCCGTGGTCGATCGCCACGCGGTTGAAGAGGTACCGCTTGCTCAGCCCGCACGCCGAGCAGCTGACCCGCCGCGTCGCCCGCGCCAGCTCTTCCACGCTCATCCCGAACTCCCGGGGGATGTCGGCCACGAGGAGGTCGGCGCCGTGGGCGCCGGCGTAGGCCACGGTCTTGCGGTGGGATTCGTCCGAGTAGCCGCCGATGCCGAGGTTGATGTACAGCCCGGTCGCGGCGTAGCCGAGCCGGCGCAGGACGTCCCACAACGCGAGGCTGTCCTTGCCGCCGGACACGGCCACCAGCACCCGGTCGTCCCGCGTGAACATGCGCTCGTCCTCGATCGCCCGCTGCACCTGACGGTCGAAGAACTCGATGAAATGGTCGCCGCAGAACGCGGCGTGGTGGCGGCGGATCTCCACCGCGGCGTCCCCGCGGCACCGTTGACACCGCATTACTCGGTCCCTCCGGACACGACCGGCCGCAGCTCGATCGTGTCCTCGTCGCCGACCTGGGCATCGTGGGTCAAGAGCTGCGCGCCGCGGATGACGAGGACCGTTTCGGGGTTGACGCCGAGTTCGACCAGCACCTCGCGCACCCGGCGCCGCCCGCGCACCTCGACCTCGCGCCGTTGATGGCGGATCATGACTTTCACGCCGTCACGCCCCTCGGTTTGACGTTCTCGCGTACCCAGGCCACGATCTGCTCCAGCGACGTCCCCGGCGTGAAGACCGCGGCGATGCCGGCCTCGCGGAGGCCCGGGATGTCGGCGTCCGGGATGATGCCGCCGCAGAAGACCTTGATGTCCGCCGCGCCCTGGTCGCGCAGCATCGCCGTGATCTTCGGGAGGAGCACGTTGTGGGCGCCGGAGAGGATGCTCAGCCCGATCGCGTCCACGTCCTCCTGGATCGCCGCCGCCACGATCATCTCCGGGGTCTGGTGCAGCCCGGTGTAGATCACCTCGTATCCCGCGTCCCGCAGCGCCCGCGCGACGATCTTTGCCCCGCGGTCGTGACCGTCGAGGCCGGGCTTGGCTACGAGAATCCTGACGTGTGGCGCCACCATGAGGGTATTATCCCACATCCGGCCGTCCTCGTGCTCCGCCGGCGACCCGGTGCGGGACCGGCCGGGTCGAAGCGCCGGCGCCTCGGTGGCGGCGCTCGGCGACGGTCTGCGCCGGATGTGTGCTAGAGGACTGCCTGCTCGCGGTACTCCCCGTAGACGTCCCGGAACACGTCGCAGATCTCGCCGAGGGTCACGCGCGCCCGCACCGCGTCCACGATGGCGGGCATCGTGTTGCCGCCGGCCTCCGTCACGCGGCGGAGCGCGTCACGGGCGCGGGCCGCCGCCGCGGCGTCGCGGGCGGCGCGGACCCGGCGCACCCGCTCGAGCTGCCGGCGCTCGACATCGGGATCCACGGCATGGAGCGGAATCGGCGACGGCTCATCCTGGGCAAACGCGTTGACCCCGACCACGATCTTCTCGCCGCGCTCGAGTTGTTGCTGGTAGCGGTAGCTTGCTTCCGCGATCTCCCCCATCGGGTACGCGTGCTCGATGGCCGCGAGCATCCCGCCCATATCGTCGATCTTCCGGATGTACGCGTCGGCCTCGGCCTCGATGCGGTCCGTCAGCGCCTCGACCGCGTACGCGCCGCCGAGCGGGTCGACCGTGTGCGTGACGCCCGTCTCGTGGGCGATGATTTGCTGGGTGCGGAGCGCCACCGTGACGGCATCCTCGGTCGGCAGCGCGTACGTCTCGTCCATGGAATTGGTGTGCAGGGACTGGCATCCGCCGAGCACCGCGGCGAGCGCCTGGAGCGCCGTGCGCACGATGTTGTTCATGGGCTGCTGGGCGGTGAGACTCACCCCCGCGGTCTGCGCGTGGGTGCGGAGCATCCACGACCGCGGGTTGCGGGCGTGGAAACGCTCCCGCATGATCCGGGCCCACATGCGGCGCGCCGCGCGGAACTTCGCGATCTCCTCGAGGAAGTCGTTGTGCACGTCGAAGAAGAACGACAGGCGGGGCGCGAACGCGTCGACGTCCAAGCCGGCCGCGATGCCCGCCTCAACGTAGGCGATGCCGTCGGCGAGCGTAAACGCGAGCTCCTGCACCGCGGTCGCCCCGGCCTCGCGGATGTGATACCCGCTGATGCTGATGGTGTTCCAGCGCGGGACCTCGCGCGTGCAGTAGACGAGCAGATCTTGAATGAGCTTCATGCTCGGGCGCGGCGGGACGATCCACTCCTTTTGCGCGATGAACTCCTTGAGCATGTCCGTCTGGGTCGTGCCGCCGATCGTCTGCGGCGAGATCCCCCGCGCCGCCGCCACGGCGACGTACATCGCGAGCAGCACGTTGGCCGGGGCGTTGATGGTCATGGACGTGGTGATCCGGTCGAGCGGCACGTCCCGCAGCAGCAGGTCCATGTCCTCCACGGTGTCGACCGCGACGCCCTCCCGCCCGACCTCGCCGAGCGCCCTGGGGTGGTCGGAGTCGTACCCCATGAGCGTCGGCATGTCGAACGCGACGGAGAGCCCGGTCTGCCCCTGCGCGAGCAAATAGTGGAAGCGGGCGTTGGTGTCCTCGGCCGTCCCGTACCCCGCGAACATCCGCATCGTCCACAGGCGGCCGCGGTACATCGTGGGATGGATGCCGCGCGTAAAGGGGTATTCGCCGGGCAGCCCGGGGTCACGTCCGGCGCGATCCTCCGGCCCGTAGAGGCGCGCGATCTCCAGGTCCGAGACCGTGCTGAACCGCGCCGCGCGCTCAGGCTGGCGCGCCAACGCCGGGCCGAGCACCTCGCGTTCCCACCGCTCCCGCGCGGCGCGGAGCCGCGCGACCCTCGATTGATCCATCACCGGTCCCTCGCCATCAGACTAACACGCAGGCGGCCGCCCCGCGAACCGCCGGCCCGGCCTAACCCTGAGGGGCGGCCTTGAGCCGGCGGACCGCCGCGGTGAGCAGCGGCACGATCTGAAAGAGGTCGCCGACGAGCCCGTAGGAGGCGATCTGAAAGATGGGCGCCTGGGGGTCGCGGTTGATCGCGACGATCCACCGGGCGCCCGACATCCCCGCTTGATGCTGCGGCGCGCCGGAGATGCCGCAGGCGATGTACAGCTGGGGGTTGACCGTCTTGCCGGTCTGGCCGATCTCGTAGTCGTGCGGCACCCATCCCGAATCGACCGGCGGCCGGCTCGATCCCACGGCGGCGCCAAGCGCCCCCGCCAGTTCGTCGAGCAACGCAAAGTGTTCCGGCCCCTTGAGGCCGCGGCCGCCGGCGACGATGATGTCCGCCTCGGTGAGCGGCACGGTCTCGCGGGCGAGCGGGCGGATCTCCACAACGCGCGTGCGCACCGCGCCGGGATCCACGGTCACCGGAACGGCCACCGTCTCCGCGGTCCGCCCGGGAACGGCCGGCGCGGGCGGCAGCACGTTCGGCAACACGACCGCGATGCGCAGGCCGTCCGCGGCGAACGCCACGCGGGCGATCGCCTTGCGCGTCATGACGGGACGGGTGGCGACGATACGGCCGTCTTCGATCTCCACGGCGCTGCAGTCCGTGACGATGCCGGCGCCGGTACGGGCCGCGATCCTCGGCGCAAGGTCCCGCCCCCAGGCGGTGCTCCCCATGAGGAGCAGCCGAGGCCGGGCTTCCTCGAGCAACGGCGCCAGCACGGCCGCGTACGCGTCGGTGGTGTACCGTTCCAACACCGGCGCATCCGCGAGCATCACCCGATCCGCGCCGTGGACGCCGAGGTCCCCGGCGAGACCGCCGATCCCGGCGCCCAGCGCCGCCGCGACGACGCGGCCGCCCGCCGCGCCGGCAAGGGCCTGCGCCTGACCGAGCAGCTCGTACGTGATCTTCCGCACGGACCGGCCGTCCGCGTGATCCACCAGCACCCAGACGTCGCGAGGCGCGGAGTCCGCGGTCACAGGACCTTGGCCTCCTCGCGCAGCAAGCGCACGAGCTCGCGGACCGCCGCGTCGGGCTCGCCCGGGATGACGCGCCCGGGCTGGCGCCGTGGCGGGGGGGTCAGGCCCACGAGCTCGACCCGGTGCGGGCCGCCGGCGGCATCCGGCGCGAGCCCAAGGTCGGCGAGCGCCTTGGCCGTGATGGGCGTCCGCTTCGCCTTCATGATCCCGGGCAGGGACGGATACCGCGGCTCGTTGATGTTGCGCTCCACGGTCACGACGGCGGGCAGCGTCACCTCCAGCACCTCCACCGCCCCTTCAACCTCGCGATGGGCCGTGGCGCGCCCCTCGCCGAGCTCGAGCGCGGTGACCGCCGTCGCCTGCGGCAGCCCGAGGTACTCGGCAAGCGCCGGGCCGACGATCGAGGCGTTATCGTCCGTGGCGAGCTTGCCGCACAGCACGAGGTCGTGCGGCAGCGGCGCGATCGCCGCTGCCAGCACGCGCGCGATCCCGAGGTGATCGAGCGCCTCGAGCCCGGGATCCTGCACATGGATCGCGTGGTCGGCGCCCATGGCGAGCGCGGCCCGCAGCGCCTCGACGGCGCGGGCCGGGCCGGCGGTAATGACCGTGACCGAGCCGCCGGCGCGCTCCTTGATCCGCAGGCCCTCCTCCACCGCATGCTCGTCGTAATAGTTCATGACAAAGTTGAGCCCCGATTCCTCGACGCCGCGGCCGTCGCCGCGGATGCGAATGGGCGCCTCGGTGTCCGGAACGTGCTTCACACACACGACGACGTGCATGGGTTCACTATGCCTCCCCGTGCGTCATGCCGAACGCGCACCCGCGTTGGGCGCCGGCAAGGATCCGGGCGGGTCCGGGCGGCCCATCCGCCGTGGTCGAGCACGGGGGACCCGCCGCTAGGGTTCACCCAGGAGCTGGCGCGCGATCACGAGGCGCTGGATCTCCGACGTGCCCTCGTAGATCTCCGTGATCTTGGCATCCCGGAGGTGCCGCTCCACCGGGTAATCCTGAATATACCCGTAGCCGCCGTAAATCTGTACCGCCTGCGTCGCCGCCCACATGGCCGTCTCCGAGGCGAACAGCTTGGCCATCGAGGCTTCCTGCGTGTGGCGGCGCCCCTGATCGCGGACCCACGCCGCGCGATACGTCAGGAGCCGCCCCGCCTGGATGCGCGTCGCCATGTCGGCCAGCTTCCACTGGGTGGCCTGAAACTCCGCGATCGGCCGGTCGAACTGGCGGCGTTCCTTGGCGTACGCGAGCGCGTCGTCCAACGCCGCGCGCGCGATCCCGAGGGCCTGCGCCGCGATCCCGATGCGGCCGCCGTCGAGCGTCGCCATCGCGATCCGAAAGCCCCGGTCCCGCTCACCGAGCAGCCGGTCCTTCGGCAGCCGGCAATCCTGCAAGACGATCTCGCACGTGCTGCTCGCGTGGATCCCGAGTTTGTGCTCGATCTTGCCGACCGACAGCCCCGGGTCGCCCTTTTCCGCGATGAAGGCGCTGATGCCGCGGCTGCGCGCCGGCTCGCCGGTTCTGGCGTAGATGATGAGCACGTCGGCCTCGACGCCGTTGGTGACGAAGATCTTGGTGCCGTTGAGAATCCAGCGGTCGCCGTCGTCCCGCGCGGTGGTGCGCAGCGCCCCCGCGTCGGATCCCGCGGTGGGTTCGGTGAGGCAGTAGCATCCCAGCCGGCGGCCGCGCGCCAGGTCGGGCAGGTAGCGGCGCCGTTGCTCCTCGGTGCCGAACGCGAGAATCGGGTAGCAATCGAGCGAGTTCTGCACGGACAATACCGCCGCCAGCGCGGCCTCCGCGCGCGCGATCTCCTCGATGACGATCGCGTAGGAAATCGTGTCCATCCCCCCGCCCGCGTACGCCTCCGGGACGAACACGCCGGTGAGGCCGAGGTCGCCGAGCTCCCGGATCAGCTCGGGCGGGTACCGTCCGTCGCGGTCGAGGTCGGATGCGATCGGGAGGAGCCGCGAGGTCGCCCACTCGCGTACCGAGGACTGGACGAGCCGGTGCTCCTCGCCGAGGTCGAACTCCACGACATCACCTCGCGGCGCTACTTCGGCCGCGCGCCAAACCGGTCCTGCGGTCCGTGCCGCCGGCCCGCGCCCACCTCGCGGTCGAGCTCATGGAGGCGGCGTTTCCAGCGGCGGAGCGCGAGATGGGGTGCGGTCACGTGGCCGTGTACTCGTAGAAACCGCGGCCCGTCTTCCGGCCGTGCAGCCCCGCCAGCACCATCTTCCGCATGAGCGGCGGCGCAGCGTAGCGCGGATCCTTGAACTCCGTGTACATCGCCTCGGCGATGTAGTACGTCGTGTCGATGCCGATGAAGTCGAGCAGCGTGAACGGCCCCATCGGATGGTTCAGGCCGAGCGTCACCGCGGTGTCGATGTCTTCCTTGGTCGCCACGCCGACTTCGAGGGCGCGGATCGCGTCCAGCAGGTAGGGCACCAGGAGGAGGTTGACGATGAACCCGGGGTGATCCTTGCACGCGACGACGGTCTTGCCGAGCTGTTCCGCGAATGCCCGGGCCGCCGCGAGCGTCTCATCGCCGGTCTGGAGGCCCCGCACCATCTCCACCGGTTTCATCACCGGCACCGGGTTGAAAAAGTGCAACCCCACAAATCGCGCCGGCCGCCGCGTGACGGCTGCCATCTCCGTGATGCTGAGCGAGCTCGTGTTGCTGGCGAACACGGTCTCGGGCGGGCAGACGCCGTCCAGGTCGCGATACAGGGCCTTCTTCGCGTCCATGTTTTCGATGATCGCTTCGCAGACGATATCGCACGCGCCGAGGTCCGAGAGCGCGGTCGTCCCGAGGATCCGCCGGCGGGCCGCATCGCGGTCCGCGGGGCTCAGCCGTCCGCGTTCCACGGCGCGCGCCATCGAGCGGTCGATCCGGCCGAGCCCCGCGGCGAGCAGCGCGTCCGAGACCTCGCGCACGACGACCGCCAGCCCCGCCCGCGCCGCCACCTCCGCGATGCCGGAGCCCATCAACCCGCAGCCGACGACGCCAACCGTGCGCACGGCCATACCCGCCTCCTGCCCGCAATCCGCGCGTGATCCGGGATGGTCGTTTCTCAGCTGGGAGGCGCGATTCCTCGGGCGCGGGCGGGCGGCGCCTTATTCGATCGTCTCGAGCACCACGGGACCGGACGCAAACTCCCCGGCCCCGAGACGGTAGGCCGCCGTCACCATCGCGGCGGCGCGCTCCAGGCGGCTCCGGTCGGACGTGTGGAGGGTCGCGAGCGGCTCGCCCCGCCGGACCGGGTTGCCGATCTTGCGCTCGAGGACCAGCCCGGCGGCGGGATCGATCCGGTCGTGTGCGCCTGTCCGGCCGGCGCCAAGCACGATCGCCGCGTTCCCCAGCAGCTCCGCGTCCACGCCCTCGACGACGCCGTCGTGCGGCGACGGCACCGCCTCGATGATGGGGGCCCGTGCGAGCCGCCCGGGATCCTGCACGACGGCGGGATCGCCGCCCTGGGCCTCCACCATCTCCGCGAACCGCCGCAGGGCATCGCCGGACGCGATGCGCTGGCCGAGCATGGTCCGCGCCGCCGCCTGCGTTTCCGCGACGCCGCCCAGGACGGCCATGCGCGCGCCCAGGGCCAGGCACAGCTCCTGAAGGTTCTCCGGGCCCTCCCCCCGGAGTGTGCGCACGGCCTCCGCGACCTCGAGCGCGTTGCCGATGGCGCGGCCCAGCGGCTGGTCCATGCGCGTGAGCACGGCGACCGTGCGGCGGCCGGCCGCGCGGCCGATTTCCACCATCGTGCGGCCGAGCGCGCGCGCGTCCGTGAGGGTCTTCATGAACGCGCCGCTGCCGACCTTGACGTCGAGCACGATGGCACTGCTGCCGGCCGCGATCTTCTTGCTCATGACGCTCGAGGCGATGAGCGGCACGCTCTCCACGGTCGCCGTCTGATCGCGGAGCGCGTACAGCCGCTTATCGGCCGGCACGAGCCGGGCCGACTGGCTCGCGATCGCGCACCCGACGCGGTTGACCTGCGCCACGAGCTCGTCCGGCGCGAGCGCCGTGCGCAGCCCGGGAATCGCCTCGAGTTTGTCGAGCGTGCCGCCGGTGTGGCCGAGCGCGCGGCCCGAGAGCTTGGCCACGCGCACGCCCGCGCTCGCGACGAGCGGCACCAGCACGAGCGACGTCTTGTCGCCCACGCCGCCCGTGCTGTGCTTGTCCACCGTGGGCCCCTGGACCCCCGACAGGTCCAGCGTGTCGCCGCTCGCCACCATCGCCATGGTCAGCGCGGACGTCTCCCGGTGGCTCATGCCGCGGAAACAGACCGCCATGAGCAAGGCCGCCATCTGTGCCTCGGAGACGCGCCCGTCGAGATAACCCTGGAGAAACGCCGCGATCGCGTCGGGCGCCAGTTCGGCGCCGGCGCGCTTGGCCCGGATGATGTCGTAGGGGTGCAGCGCGGATCCAGGCATGCTCACGGGAGTGTTCCCCCGGCAGCCCGGCACTCCTGCGCCGTCTCCTCATTTCGACCGTGAGCGAACGATTGGCGCGACAGCGTGGGGCCAGGTCGTCGACGCCTACAGCACGCGCACGATGCGGCACAGGAGCCGGAGGAGCCGGGGTCCGGCGCCGGTCGCGACGGCGAGGACCTGGTCGTGGGTCACCGGGGCCGGCGCCGTGGGCCCCGCGGCCACCGCGTTGGTGATGACGCTGATCCCGAGCACGCGCAGTCCGGCGTGGCGCGCCGCGATCACCTCGGGGACCGTCGACATCCCGACGGCGTCGGCGCCCCAGCTCCTGAGCATCGCGGCCTCCGCCGGCGTCTCGTACGCCGGGCCGAGCACCCCCGCGTAGACGCCCTCGCGCAGCGCCAGGCGCTCCTCGCGGGCGGCCTCCATGGCGGCGGCGCGCAGCCCCGCATCGTAGGCGGACGCCATGTCCAAAAACCGCGGGCCGAGGCCGGCGTCGTTCGGCCCGACCAGCGGATTGGCGCCCATCACATTGATGTGGTCCCGGATGAGCATGAGGTCGCCGGCGCGCAGGTCGGGGGCGAGTCCGCCCGCCGCGTTGGTCGCGATGAGCGTGTGCGCGCCGAGCGCTCGGAGCACCCGGACCGCAAACGCCACCTGCTCCGCGGTGTACCCTTCGTACAGGTGCACCCGTCCCTGCAGCATCGCCACGCGGCGGCCCTCCAAGCGCCCCAGCACGAGGCGTCCCCGGTGGCCCTCGGCGGCGGGTACCGGAAAGTGCGGGATCTCGCGGTACGCCAGCGCCGCCGCCGCCTCCGCGGCGTCCGCCATCGCGCCAAGACCGCTGCCGAGGATCAGCCCGACGTCTGCCGCGGCATCGCGCCCCACCCGGGCGCGAATGCTCGCCGCGGCCTCCTGAATGCGCGCCCCGAGCGGCCTCACGCGGGAACCGACGCGGCCGTGCCGCGCCCGCCCCCAACGGGATGGCGCACGCGGCTCATCCGGCGAGGACTTCCCCGACCACGCTCGTGCCGATCGGGGGCGGGGCCGCGCCGAGCGATTCCGCCACGGTGGCCCCGACGTCGGCGAAGGTCCGCCGCACCCCGAGGGGTACGCCGCCGCGCACCCGCGGCCCGCAGACGAGAAGCGGCACGTATTCGCGCGAGTGGTCCGTGCTCGGGGTGGTTGGATCGTTGCCGTGGTCCGCCGTGATCACGAGTAGATCCCGCGGGCCGAGGGCGTCGACGAGGAGCGCCAGGCCCGAGTCGATCCGTTCCAAGTGTCGCCCGTAGCCGGCGACGTCGTTCCGGTGGCCGTAGACCGCATCGAGGTCCACCAGGTTCGTAAAGATCAGGCCGGTGCGGGCGGCCGACATCGCACGCCGCGTGCGGGCGAGCCCGTCCGCGTCATCGTGGGTGTGCACCGCCTCGCTCAGGCCGCGCCCGGCAAACAGGTCCGCGATCTTGCCGATCCCGATCACCGGCAGACCGGCCTCGCGCATGCGGTCGAGCACCGTGGGCTCGGGCGGCGGGAGGGAAAAATCCCGCCGCCGGTCCGTGCGGGTAAACGCGCCCGGCCGCCCCACGAACGGCCGGGCGATCACGCGGCTCACCGCGTGGGGCCCGACGAGCACGTCCTCGCGGGCGATCCGGCAGTAGTGGTAGAGCGTGTCCACGGGCACGACCGCCTCGTGCGCGGCGATCTGAAAGACGCTGTCGGCCGACGTGTACACGATGGGATGGCCGGTTTGCAGGTGCCGCGCGCCGAGCTCGGCGATGATGGCCGTGCCCGATGCGGGACGGTTGCCCAGCACGGGCCGCCCGATGCGGGCCTCGAACGCGCGGATCACCTCCGGCGGAAACCCGTGTGGATAGGTCGGAAACGGGCGCGCGAGCGCGAGGCCCATCAGTTCCCAGTGCCCAGTCGTGCTGTCCTTGCCCGCCGCGGTCTCCGCCATCGTGCCGAACGCGCCGGCGGGCGCGGAGGCCGGCGGCACGCCCCGGATCGGGCCGAGGTGCCCGAGGCCGAGCCGGCCCAGGACGGGCAGCGCAAGCCCGCCGCACGCCGCGGCCGTGTGGACGAGCGTATTGGATCCGGCGTCGCCGTACCGTTCCGCGTCCGGCAGCGCGCCGACGCCGCAGCCGTCGAGTACGATCACCACCACGCGGGCAAACGGCGGCACGTTGACCGTGCTAGGACGTCACCCCGAGCCGCTCGCACGCGGCCAGCAGGCCGATGATCGACTTCGCATCGCAGACCTCGCCGGACGCGACGAGCCGCCGCGCGTCGGCGAGCGGGCGCGCTTCGACGCGCAAGTCTTCCTCCTCGCGTTCCGCTGCGCGCGCGCTCAGGTCTTGGGCGAGGTACACGAACAGCTCCTCGGTCAGGACGCCGGGCGAGGGGTAGAACGACAAGAGACGGTCCCAGGTCGCCGCGGCGCGGCCCACTTCCTCGGCCAGCTCGCGGCGCGCGCACGCGTCCGGGGCTTCGCCGGGCTCGATGGTGCCGGCGGGAATCTCCAGCAGCTCGCGGCCCACGGCGTGCCGGAACTGCCGGACGAGCAGGACGTCAGCGGACGCCGTGACCGGCACGATCGCCACGGCGCCGCGATGCTCGACGATCTCGGCCGTCGCGGTGCGCCCGCTCGGCCACTCGATCTCGTCGAGCCGCAGCCCGACGACCCGCCCGTTGAAGACCCTGCGGCTGCTCCGGACGCGCGGCGTCACTCTCCCGCGGGGACGCCCGACGCCGCGTACACCGGGGTGCCCTCCCGCGCGGCCAAGTCCCGGAAGGCCTTGAGAATACGGTGTGTGATCGGGCCGGGCTTCCCGGACCCGATCGTGCGCCCGTCGACCTCCACGACCGGCCCCAGCTCGGCCCCGGTGCCCGTGAGGAAGCATTCGTCCGCCGCGTACACGTCGTGGAGCGTCAAGATGTGCTCCGCGGCGTGCACCCCGAGCGTCTGGCACAGGTCGAGCACGGTCTGCCGCGTGATGCCCTGCAGAATGCCCAGGTGCGCGGGCGGTGTGAGCACGCGGCCGTGCCGCACCACGAAGATGTTGTCGGCCGTGCACTCGGCAACGTAGCCGTGGGTCGTCAGCATCAATCCCTCATCCGCCCCGGCGAGATTGACCTCCAGGCGTGCCATGATGTTGCTGAGGTAGTTGCACGTCTTGATCCGCGGGTTCAGCACGTCCAGCGGCCGCATCCGGGTCGAGGTGGTAACCAGCTTCAGACCGTTCTGGTACGCCGCCTCCGGATAGAGCTGAATCGTATCCACGATGATGACGACGCTCGGGCGCGGGCACCTGCGCGGGTCGATGCCGAGATCGCCCCGGCCGCGGGAGACCACGGGCCGGATGTACGCGTCCTTGAGGCCGCTGCGCCGCACCGTCTCCACGATCGCCTCGGTCATGGCCTCCCGGGTCATGGGGATCGTGATCCGCAACGTGTGCGCGGACTCGAACAAGCGGTCCACGTGCTCCCGCAGCTTGAAGATGCGGCCGTGGTACGCGCGGATGCCCTCGAAGACCCCGTCCCCGTAGAGGAACCCGTGGTCATAGACGGAGACCGACGCCTCTTCCTTTGGGACGAACCGCCCGTCGACGTATGCCTCGATGCCCATCCGATAGCCTCCTCCGCCGCGCGGCCGTGCCGTGCGGGCTCGCCGTAGCCTTCGCGCCGCGGCGGACGGGGTCCTGCGGTCCCCGCGGGCTGCGTCCCCGGGCGGCTAGGACGCGCCTCCGGACGCGCCGTCGTCGATGGCGCGCGGGGAGGCCGCCGCGGCCCGGCGCCCGTCGGCCGCGAGCGCGGGACGAGACCCGTCGGGCGAGGCGTCCGCGCGCGCGTACCGCAGCGCCGCGGCCACGAAATCACGGTACAGCGGATGCGGGCGCGTAGGACGGGAGCGATACTCGGCGTGGAACTGCGTCCCCAGGAACCACGGGTGATCGGCGAGCTCCACGATCTCGACGAGGTTGCGCTCGGGGTACAGGCCCGTGACCCGGAGGCCGTGCCGCGTCAGGACCGCGAGGTAGTCGTTGTTGACCTCGAAACGGTGGCGGTGCCGCTCGTCGACGTCACCGACGCCGTACGCGCGGTGCGCCAGCGAGCCGGGCGCCAGCCGGCACGGGTAGAGCCCGAGGCGCATGGTGCCGCCCTTCTCCGTGACCGCGCGCTGCTCGGGGAGCAGGGCAATGACGGGGTGCGGCGTGTCAGGATCCACCTCGGTGGTGCTCGCGCCCTCGAGGCCGCAGACGTGCCGCGCAAATTCCACGACCGCCCACTGCATCCCGTAGCACACGCCGAAAAACGGCACCCGCCGCTCGCGCGCGTAGCGGACCGCCTTGACTTTGCCCTCGACGCCGCGCGCGCCGAATCCCGGGCACACGAGCACCCCGTGGCATCCCGCCAGCCGGCCCGCCACCGTCGCGTCGTCCAGCCCCTCGAGCTCTTCCGAGTCGAACTTCGCGATGCGCACGCTGCACCCCGCGGCGATGCCGCCGTGACGCAGCGCTTCCTCGATGCTGACGTACGAGTCCTCGTTGCCCATGTACTTGCCGACCAGCGCAATGGTGACGGACGCCTCGGGGTGCAGCAACCGGTCCACGAGGTGCCGCCACTCCGCCAGTTCGGGCGGCCGCGCCGGCAGGTGCAGGCGGCGTTCGGCCTGCCGGGCGAGGCCTTCCTCCTCCAGGATCAGCGGCACCTCGTAGATGCTCTGCGCGTCGAGCGCCTGAATCACGGCGTCCGGCTCGACGTCGCAGAACAGCGCCAGCTTCTCGCGCACCCCGCGGCCGAGCGGCCGCTCGGTCCGGCACACGATCGCGTCGGGATGGATGCCGATGCTGCGCAGCTCCTTGACGCTGTGCTGTGTCGGCTTGGTCTTGAGCTCGCCCGCGCCGCGCAGGTACGGGATCAGGGAGACGTGAATATACATCACGTTGGCGTCGCCCATCTGCCGCCGGAACTGCCGGATCGCCTCGAGGAACGGCAGGCTCTCGATGTCGCCGACGGTCCCGCCCACCTCGACGATGATGATCTCCGCCCCCGCCTCACGCGCCACCCGGGTGATCTCGTCCCGGATCTCGTTCGTGACGTGCGGGATGACCTGCACCGTCCCGCCGAGGTACTCGCCCCGGCGCTCCCGCGCGATCACGGCGCCGTAGATCTTACCGGTCGTCGTGTTGTTGTCGCGGCACAGGTTCTGATCGATGTACCGCTCATAGTGCCCCAGGTCCATGTCCGTCTCGGCGCCGTCGTCCGTGACGAACACCTCGCCGTGCTGGAACGGGTTCATCGTCCCGGCGTCGACGTTGACGTACGGATCGAACTTGAGGAGCGTCACCCGCCAGCCGCGGCTCTTGAGCAGCCGTCCGAGCGACGCCGAGGTGATGCCCTTCCCGAGCGCGGATGTCACGCCCCCGGTCACGAAGATGTACTTGGTCCCCTGCTGCGTCATCGGCCGCGTCCCCTCCCCTCCCGCCGGCGCGGGCGTCCCGTCATCGTTCACCCCACCACAGCTTCGTCCGGAGCACGGTGTAAAAGCCCTCGCGGCCGAGACGGATGAGGCGGGTCCGGTACGGCGACCGGCCGCTTCGGACCTCGTCGTCCGCGTCGAGCGGCAAGCCCGCCTGCCCGTCCACCGTCAGCATCGCCGGCGGCGGCGGCGCTCCCACAGGATCCACCCGCACGCCGACGGTGTCGCCTCCGGAGATGACGACCGGGCGCGCGTTCAGGGTGTGCGCGCAGATCGGGGTGAGCACCATGACGTCCACCGCCGGGTGGACGATAGGGCCGCCCGCGGAGAGGGAGTAGGCGGTCGACCCCGTCGGGGTGGCCACGATGAGTCCGTCGGCCAGGTACGTGGCCAGATGTTCGTCGTTGACGAACGTTCGCAGGCGCAGCATGCGCGCGTACCCGCTCTTGGTCACGACGATGTCGTTGAGCGCCAGCACTTCGTGCACGGGGCGCCCGGCCCGGACGACCTCGGCGCGCAGCATCATGCGCTCGTCCAGGTAGTAGTCGCCCGCCAGCAGGCGGTGCAGCGCCTCCTCGACGCCCGCGTCGTTGACCTCCGCGAGAAACCCAAAGGCGCCGAGGTTCACGCCCAGGATGGGAATGCCCCGCGGCGCGGCCTGGCGCGCCGCGCCGAGGATGGTCCCGTCGCCGCCGAACACCACGAGCACGTCCGCCCGCGCGGCCAGCTCGCGCTCCGGCACCGCGAGCGCCGGGCAGCCGAGGTCCTCGGCGCTCTCGAGATTCACCACCACGCCGGCGCGCCGTTCCTCGAGCATCGCCACGGCGGCGCGGGCGAGCCGCGTCACCTCGGGGTTGGCGCGCAGCTTCTCCGGGTTGACGAGCAGGCCGACCGTGGTCATCGCGCGCTCGGCCGGACGGCCGCCGCCGGGAGTGTGCGGCCGAACATCGCCTGCGCCTCCGCGACCACCGCGGCCACGTCGAGCGGCGGCGCCTCGGCGACGCCCACGCGCAGGCGCACGAGGTATTCGATGTTGCCCGCGGGTCCCCGGAGCGGCGACGGGGTTGCCGCCGTCGCCGCGAGACCGGATGCCCGGGCGGCCGCGAGCACGGCGCGGAGCGCGGCCGCCTGCGCGGCCGGGTCTCTCACCACGCCGCCGCGGCGGACCCGCTCCCGTCCGGCTTCGAACTGCGGCTTCACCAGCACGACGGCGTCCCCATCCGGGCGGAGGAGCCGGCGCACCGTGTCCCAAACCAGGCGCAGGCTGATGAACGAGAGGTCGGCCGTCACGAGATCCTTCGCGCCCCCGACCTGGTCGGGCTCCAGGTAGCGCGCGTTCTGTCCTTCGAGCACGGTGACGCGCGGATCGGTGCGGAGCCGCCAGGCCAGCTGGCCGCGGCCCACGTCCACGGCGTAGACGCGCGCCGCGCCGTGCCGGAGCAGGCAGTCCGTGAACCCGCCCGTGCTCGCCCCGAGGTCCACCGCGACACGCCCGCGCACGGGAACGGCGAAGACGGCGAGGCCGTGGGCCAGCTTGAGCCCGCCGCGGCTCGCGTACGCGGGCGAGGTGTCGCGCACGGCCACGTCCGCCTCCCATCGCACGCGGCGCCCGGGCTTGTCGGCGGGGCGCCCGTCCACCGTCACGGCCCCCGCCATGATCAACGCCTGCGCCTGTTCGCGGGTCGCAGCGTGCCCGTGTGTCACGAGCCACTGATCGAGCCGGTCGGGCGTCTCGGCGCGGACCACTAGTGCTCTCGCGCGAGGAGCAACGACGCGAGGTCCCGCAGCCGGTCGCCGCGGGCGCCCAGGGGCGCGAGGGCGTCGATGGCCCGTCGTGTGCCGGTCTCGGCCAGCCGCCGCGACTGCTCCACCCCGAAGACGGCGGGGAACGTCGCTTTGGCGACGGTCGCGTCGCTCCCCGTCCGCTTGCCGAGCTTCGACGGCTCGCCGACGACGTCCAGGATGTCGTCCACGATCTGAAACGCCAGGCCCATGTGTTCGCCGTACCGGTCGAGCGCACCGAGCGTGATCGGGTCCGCATCGCCGAGGATGCCGCCGATCCGCAGCGCGGCGCGGATCAGCGAGCCGGTCTTGAGCCGGTGGATCCGCCGCACCGCCGTTGCATCGGGCGGGGCGCCCGCGGCCAGCAGGTCCAGCGCCTGGCCGCCGACCATCCCGGCCGTGCCGATGCTCCGCCCCAATTCGGCGATCGCGGCGAGGACGCGCGCCGGACTGCACCCCTCCACCGCCGCGTTGCGCGCCAGCAACTCGAACGCGAGCGCGTGCAGCGCGTCGCCGGCGAGGACCGCCATCGCCTCGCCGAACGCGACGTGACACGTGGGCCGCCCGCGGCGGGTCGGCGAGTCGTCCATCGCGGGCAAATCGTCGTGGATCAGGGAGTACGTGTGGATGAGCTCCACGGCACAGGCCGAGGGCAGCACGTCCTCGGGCGCCAACCCGGTGACCTCCGCGGCCGCCATCACCAGGATGGGGCGGAGGCGCTTGCCGCCGGCGAAGACGCTGTGGCGCATGGCCGCGTGCACGGCCTGGGGCGACGTGCCGGCCGACGGGAGATACCGGTCGAGCGCGTCCTCGACGAGCCGGCCGTGCTCGACGAGGAACACCGCGATGTCGGCCGGGCGCTGCGACGTGCCTTTCATCGTCGGGCTCGGCCGTCGCCTCCCGCACCGGCGTGCGGCCGCGCCGCGGCACGGAGTCGCACGATCGGCCCGGCCGCGTCCCCGGCGGCGATGCGCCGCCGCGAGGCGCCGCTAGCGAATGGAAAATTCCATGGTGACGGAGGGGTCGGAACCGGCGTGATCGTCGCTCCACTCCACGTGGACACCGCGGACCCGCGCCCCCGGAGGCCCGGCGCGCAGCACCGAGACGAGGGACTCGAGCGCCCGCCCGGCCCCGTCGGCCACGACCTCCACGCGACCGTCCGGAAGGTTGCGCACGTACCCGCCGACCCCGAGGCGCCGCGCCTCGCGTCTCGTGAACTCTCGAAATCCGACGCCCTGGACCCGTCCGGTGACAAACGCGTGGACCCGCATCGCAGGCGCTCCCGCTCGAGCCGGCCGCGCGGTCTCACACGTCGACCGCCTGGTGCACCGAGCCGGGCAGGCCGGCGCGGACCAGCTTACCCAGCAGGCCGTTGACGAACCGGCCGGACTCTTCCGTGCTGTAGCGCTTCGCCAGCTCGACCGCTTCGTTGATGACGACGCCGACGGGCGTCGCGCCCGTCTCGATCTCATAGACGGCCATCCGCAGGATGTTGCGGTCGACCGTCGCCATCCGTTCCAACGTCCAATGTTCCGCGGCCGACGTGATCAGCGCGTCGATCTCCGCCTGGCGTTCGCGCGTGCCGCGGGCCAGCGACTCGATGAGCGACCAATCGTCGGCCGGCCACGCCTGGCCGCGGACCGTCGCCAGCGCGTCCTCGAGCGACAGCTTGCCCAGGTCCATCTGAAACAGGACCCCGAGCGCCGCCTCGCGTGCCCGTCGTCGCATGGTCACCAACCGCGGAGGGCGTCCCAAACAAATTGACCACCCGCGACGGTGGTCAGACACGTGCCCGAGGATTCCATGGCGCCGGCCGCCGATACCCTCGGGTCACCCTCCAGCACTACCGTATTATACTCGGCCCCCCGCGGGCAAGCAACTGCTGGGCCTGCGCGACGTCGGCCGCGATCTGCCGGACCAGCTCGCGCGCCCCCGGAAACGCGCGCTCCTCACGGATCCGTTCCACGAACTCCACGGCGATCTCGCGCCCCGTGAGATCGCCGTCGAAGTCGAGCAGAAACGTCTCCACCGTCACCTCGCCCGGCCCAAACGTCGGCCGCCGTCCCACGTTGGTGGCGCCGCCGTACCGGCGCGACCCGGTGTCGACCGTGGTCGCGTAGACGCCGAGCGCCGGCAGGACCTTGCGCGCCGGCGGGGACAGGTTGGCCGTTGGAAAGCCGATCGTCCGCCCGCGGCCGTCGCCCCGGACCACCGGGCCGCGCAGGCCGTACCGGCGCCCGAGGAGCCGCGCCGCGGCGTCCACCGCGCCGCGACGCACCGCGGCGCGGATGCGGCTGCTGCTCACGGGGTCGCCGTCCACTCGCAGCGCCGGCACGAGGTGCACGGCCACCCCGGTCGCGCGTCCCCACGCGGCGAGTCGGTCGGTCGTGCCTTCACGCCCGTGCCCAAACGTGTACGACGCCCCGACGACAACCTCGCGCGCGCGCAGGCGCCGGGCCAGCACCTCGTCCAGCCACGTCTGCGCCGGCATGCGGGCCAACTGCCGGTCGAACGGCAACACGACGGCGGCGTCCGCGCCGGCCTGGGCGAGGAGCGCGAGACGCTCGTCGAGCGTCGTGAGCAACATCGGCTCGCCGCCCGGGTAGAGCACCTCCGCCGGGTGCGGCTCGAACGTCACGACGGCGGCCGTGCCGTCGATCGCCCGGGCGCGCTCGACGGCGACGCCGATCACCCGCTGATGCCCGAGGTGCACGCCGTCAAAGGTGCCGAGCGCGAGCACCACCGCGCCTCCGAGGTCGGGCGGAACCTCAGCGAGGCCTCGCGCGATGCGCAACCGGGCCTCCCTGGGCGGCGCCCGCGAGCACCTTGAACGGACGGAGCGCGCCGCCTTCCACCCGCGCGAGCGCGAGCAGCGCGCCGCGCCGGCTCCTGAGGCGCACCGGGCTGCCCTCGGAGACGCGAGCGTCGCCGAGCTTCCACAGCGGGATCGCGTGGCCGTGGAGCACGTCCGAGACACTCCGGTCCGGCAAATCGACCGCCGGCAGGTGCGACACCGCGCGGTCCATGGGCTGCACCGCGTCCGCGAGCGATCCCCGTTCGGCCAGGCTCTGCAGCTCTTCCAGCGTCGCGGCGTCCTCGAGCTCAAACGGGCCGGTGCGCATCCGCACCATGAAGTGGGCATACCCGCCCACGCCGAGCGCCTCGCCGATATCGATGCACAGCTTTCGGATGTACGTCCCCTTGCCGCAGGACACGTGGAGGAGCACGGTCCGGCCGTCCGCGGACGCGTCGAGCACGTCGATGCGGTAGATCCACACCCGCCGCGCTTCCCGTTCGACCACCTCGCCCCGGCGCGCCAGGCGGTAGAGCCGGGTGCCCGCATGGTGCACCGCGGACGCCATCGGCGGGATCTGGGGGATCTCGCCCACGAAACGCGCCAGCGCGGCGTCGAGATCCGCCCGCGGCACCGCCCGCGCCGCGGCGGCGGGATCCGCGGCGGGCTGCGGGACGCCGTAGGCGTCTCCGGTGTCGGTGCTCATGCCGAGCCGCAACTCGACGCGGTACTCCTTGTCCGCATCCGTGAGGAACTCGCTGAGGCGGGTCGCGTGGCCGAGGCAACAGACGAGCACGCCGGCCGCCCCGGGATCGAGCGTGCCGGTGTGGCCGACGCGGCGGAGCCCGCTCAGCCGCCGCACGACATCGACCACGTCGTGCGACGTCATCCCCGGCGGTTTGAGCACGCAGAGCACGCCGTCCATCGGGCGACGCCTAACTCGCGGCGGCGGTCCGGAGCTCCCGCTCCACGACCTCGAGTGTCTGCCGGACGACCTCGTCGAGCGTCCCACGGCCGGTAAAGCCGGCGGCCGCCGCGTGGCCGCCGCCGCCGAACGCCTCTGCGATCGCATTGGCGCTCACCGCGCCCCGCGCGCGGAGGCTGACGCGAATCCCGTCGGGATCTTCCTTGAACAGCATCGCCACGTCGACCCCGGCGATTGCGCGCAACGCGCCCACGATCCCCTCCGATTCTTCCATCGCGGCGCCCGTCTCGCCGAGCATGGCCTGGGTCACGACCGTCCACGCCACGCGCCCGTCCGGCGAGAGCCTGAGGCGGCCGAGCGCCTGGCCGAGGAGGCGGAGGGTCGTCGCCGGGCGGTTTTCATAGACGCGCGCGTACACCTCGGACGGATGCGCGCCCTGACCGACCAAGTCCGCGGCGATCGTCAACGTCCGCTGCGTCACGGCCGGGTAGCGAAAGCTCCCGGTATCGGTCAGCAAGGCGCAGAGCAGGCACGTCGCCGTCTGCCGGTCGGGCCCCGGCGCAAGCCGCCGGACAATCGGGTGGACGAGCTCCGCCACCGCCGCGGCCGTGGCGTCGTAGGCGATGAGATGGCCGAACCCGCCGTTGTTGAGATGGTGATCGATGTTGACCCACAGCGGCACGGCGGCCGCCCTCGCCGCCAGCGCCCCGGCGCGATCCGGCGTGCTGCATTCCATGAAGACCACGGCGTCGTACGCGGCGTCGTCCGGCAGCTCCCGCCGGATCCCGTCCGCGCCCGGAAGGAAGCGATACACCTCGGGCACCCCGTCCGCGCTCCCCACGGTGGCGCGCTGCCCGCGCGTCGACAACGCGCGGGCGAGGGCCAACGTCGACCCGAGACAATCGCCGTCCGGCGAGACGTGGTTGAGCAGCAGCACGTGCCGGCAGCGGCCGAGGGCGTCCGCGATCCGATCGGCCGGCGTGGTCACGCGGTCTCCGGGCCCTTGGGCGCGACCTGGCGCAGCAGGCGTTCGACGCGGGCGCCGCGCTCAATGGAATCGTCCATCCGGAACAGGACGGCGGGCACGTGCCGGAGGCGAATGCGCCGCGCCAGCTCCGTCCGGATGAAGCCTTGCGCGCTCGCGAGGCCCGCCATGGTGCGGTGTTTGGCCTCATCGTCCCCGAGCACGCTCACGAAGATCTTGGCATGCCGGAGATCGGCGCTCAGCTCCACGTCCGTGACCGACACGAAGCCGATCCGGGGATCCTTCATTTGCCGCTGCAGGATCGCACTGGTCTCTTCTTTGAACAGCTCCCGCAACCGCGCGATCCGGGACGACGATGGCATCGACCTTTCACCGCATCTCGACGTGGTACTCCAGGAGCACCAGCTCGCCGTGCCGGTCGATGGCGCCGGCGACGTGCGCCAAAATCTCGTCCGCGTGCCGGCTGTCGGTGCTGACGCAGGCGACTGCGAGCCCCGCGCGGCGCCACGAATCCTGATGGTCGACCTCGGCCGCCGCCACGTGAAACCGGTGGTGCAGCTGGTCGAGCAGCGACCGGATGATCCGCCGCTTGTCCTTGATGCTCCGCGTCCCGGGAAGACTGCACTCGACGTGCAGCACGCCGACGATCATCCGCGCCAGTCCCTTCGGGGACCAGGATCAGGCCGGCTTCGCCTCCATGGCGAACGCCTCGATGACGTCGCCTTCTTTGACGTCCCCAAACCGCTCCAGCCCGATGCCGCACTCGAAGTCGGACGCGACCTCGCGGACGTCCTCCTTGAACCGCCTGAGCGATCCGATGACGCCCTCGTGCACGACCGCGCCGTCGCGGATGACCCGGGCCCGGGCCCCGCGGACGATGCGCCCCGACGTCACGTACGATCCCGCAATCACGCCCACCCGGCTGATCGAGAACACGCGCCGCACTTCCGCGCGGCCGAGGACCACTTCGACCTCCCGTGGGGCGATCAGGCCGGAGGCGACCTTCTTCACGTCGTCGAGCACCTCGTAGATCACGCGGTACAGGCGGACGTCCGCGGCTTCCGTTTCCGCGAGCCGGCGCACCGCGGGCTCCGGCCGCACGTTGAAGCCGATGACCGTAGCCTGGCTCGCCGCGGCGAGCATCACGTCGGATTCGGTGACGTTGCCCACCGCCGCGTGGAGGATGGTGATGATCACCTCGCGGGTGGTCAGCCGTTCCAGCGCCGCGACCAGCGCCTCCACGGATCCCTGCACGTCGCCCTTGATGATGAGGCGCAGCTCCTTGCGCTGCGTCGGCGCCCCGCTCTCCTTGGAGATCTCCTCCACGCTCAGCTGGCGGATCCGCGCCTGCTCCGTCGCCCGGCGGCGCTCGCGCCGCTCCTCGGCCACGGCCTTGGCGATCCGGTCGTTCGTCACCACCTCCAGCAGGTCGCCGGCGGCCGGCACCTCGCTCAGGCCCGTGATCTCCACGGGCGTGCTCGGGGCGGCCTCCGTCCGCCGGGCCCCGGCTTCGTCCGACATCGCGCGGATGCGCCCGTACGTCTCGCCCACGACCACGGCATCGCCGGCGCGCAGCGTGCCGTCCTGCACCAGCACGGTCGCCACGGCCCCGCGACCCTTGTCGAGACGGGCTTCGATCACGGTGCCCCGCGCGGGCTTGTCCGGCGTCGCGCGGAAGTCCCGCAGTTCCGCGACGAGGAGGATCATCTCCAGCAGGGTATCGATGCCGGCGCCCTGGCGCGCCGACACGGGGACCATGATCGTGTCGCCGCCCCAGTCCTCGGGCACGAGCCCCAGATCCGCGAGCCCCTGCTTGACGCGGTCCGGGTTGGCCTGCGCCAGGTCGATCTTGTTGATCGCGACGATGATGGGCACGCGGGCGGCCTTGGCGTGGTTGATCGCCTCCACCGTCTGCGGCATGACACCGTCGTCCGCCGCGACCACGAGCACCGCGATGTCCGTCACCTGCGCGCCTCGCGCGCGCAGCGCGGTGAAGGCCTCGTGGCCGGGCGTGTCGAGAAACGTGATCGGCTTCCCGTTCACCTCGACCATGTAGGCGCCGATGTGCTGGGTGATGCCGCCGTACTCGCGCGCGGCCACGGAGGTCTTGCGGATCGCGTCGAGGAGGCTGGTCTTGCCGTGATCGACGTGGCCCATGACCGTGACGACCGGCGGCCGCACGGTGCTGCCCTTCTCCTGCGGCGGCACCTCCGGCACTTCGAGCGTGCCCGCGACCTCCCGCACCTCCACGGTCTCCGGCGCCTTGACGGCGTAGTTGAACGCCGCCATCACCTTTCCCGCGACCTCGATCGGGATCATGTGGTTGACGCCCGCCATCACCCCGGCCTCGACCAGCCGCTTGACCACCTCCCCGGGGCCGACCCCCATCCGCGCCGCCAGCTCGCCGACCTGGATCGGCCCGCCGAGTTCGATGTAGCGAACCGGCTGCGGCTGCGGCGCCGGTGTCACGGCCGGCTGCGGCGTCGGTGTCACGGCCGGCTGCGGCCGAGGCGCCTCCGCGGGCTTGACCGGCGATTCCACCGGCACCGGCGGCGGCGCCTCGGGCATCGGCCGCGCCGCCGGCGTGTCGGTCACATACCGCGGCGTCTTGCGAACGTCGGCAAAGCGGACGGTGGGCTTGTCCTTGACCGGCGCGGCAGGCGCCGGCGCAGCGGCCGGCGCCTGCGCCGCCGGGCGCTCCTTCGCGGGAACGCGCCCGTCCGCCGCCGCGGGCTTTTTCACGTCCGCCTTCTTCGCGGGGGCCGCGCGGTCGTCGGGCCGCACCGGCGTCTTCGCGGCCGGCTTCGTGCCGGCGTCCGGCAGCTCCGGAGCCTTTGGCGGAGGCGGCGGGGTCTCGACGCGCTGCGCCCGGATCACCCGGACGCCGCGAATCTCCGCGCCGTACTTGGCCTGCAAAAAGGCGCTCTGTTTGATCTTTTCCTCGTCGATGGCCCGTGCCGGCCCGCGCGGCACGTCCACCGGCGGCGTGGACGGAGCCTGACCAGCCGGCGCGCCGGCGGACGGCACGCCGCCTTTGCGGACCCGCACGACCGTCTCATCGTCGAGCACGCTCATGTGGTTGCGGACCGAGACTTTCATGGCCTCGAGCCGCTCGATCAATTCCTTGCTGGTCAGCCCGAGTTCCCTGGCCAGCTCGTGAACCTTCACGACGATCCCTCCGTTTCAGACCCCAACGACGCCCGGTCCGATGTCCGGCCCGACCGGCGCCCGCCGCCTTCGCCCGTTTCGCCCCTTCTGGCCTCCAGCACCTGCTGCAGCGACACCCGCCGGACCACGGGGGCGCGCGGCGTGGTGTCGCGCGACGCGGCCTCGGTGAGCGCCGCCCGCAATCCGTCGGGTAGCGGGAGCTCCAGCGCTCCGGCGAGCCGCCCGTCCCGCACGGCGCGGTCGATGCAGCTCGGTTCCGGACAGACGTACGCGCCCCGGCCCGCGAGCTTGCCGGTCACGTCCACCCGCACGTCCCCGGACGGCGTTCGGACGACCCGGATCATCTCGCGCTTGCCGCGGGTCCGCCCGCAGGCCACGCACTGCCGCTGGGGTATGCGCCGTACTCTAGGCACTCGCGCCCACCGGCGTTACTCCGCCGCGGTCTTCTCCTCGACGCGGTCGGGCGGCGCCGGCTCGGCAGCCTCGGCGGCGGGCGGGTCCGCCGGGACGGCCGCCTCGGCATCCTGCGGCTCGGTCCCCGCGGGCGCCGGCTCCTCCGCCGGTAGGTCCGCGAAGATCTTGCGCGCTTCCAGCTCCTTGATCTGCGACTCGCTCTTGATGTCGATGCGCCAGCCCGTCAGCTTCGCGGCCAGCCGGGCGTTCTGGCCCTCCTTGCCGATGGCCAGCGACAACTGGTTGTCCGGCACGATCACGAGCGCGGTCTTCGTCTCCTCCGTCACCTCGACGCGGATCACCTTCGCGGGGCTGAGTGCGCTCCCGACGAACGTCACCGGGTCGGCCGCCCACGGCACGATGTCGATCTTCTCGCCGCGCAGCTCGTCCACGATCGACTGGACGCGGGAGCCCTTGGGTCCGACGCATGCGCCGACCGCGTCGACGTTGCGGTCCCGCGAGATCACCGCGACCTTGCTGCGCGCGCCCGCCTCCCGGGCGATCGCCTTGATCTCCACGATGCCCTCGTAGATCTCCGGCACCTCGAGTTCGAACAACCGCTTCAGGAGCCCGGGGTGCGTCCGGCTCACGACGATCTGCGGGCCGCGAGTCCCCTGCTTGACCTCGACCACGTACGCCTTGACGCGATCGTTCTGCCGGTAGCCCTCCCGCGGCACCTGTTCGGTCGGCGGCAGGACCGCCTCGATGCGTCCGAGGTCCATGTACACGTTGCGCCGCTCCACCCGCTGGACCGTCCCGGTCACGATGTCGCCCTCGCGATCGCGGAACTCCTTGTACACCATGTCGCGCTCCGCCTCGCGAATCCGCTGGACGATGACCTGCTTGGCCGTCTGCGCGGCGATCCGGCCGAAGTCTTTGGGCGTCACTTCCACCTCGACGATGTCGCCGACCCGGCTCTCGGGATCCCAGGTCTGGGCCTCGGCGAGCGGGACCTCGGTGTTCGGATCGTTCACGGCATCGACGATGGTCCGTACGCTGTAGACGTGCTGCTCGCCGGTCGCGCGGTCCACTTCCACGCGGATGTTCTGCGCGGCCGCGCCGAAGTTTTTCTTATAGGCGGACAACAGCGCCGCCTCGATGGCCTCCACCAGCACGTCGGTCCCGAGACCCTTCTCTTCCTCCAATTGCCTGATCGCTCTCACGAGCTCCGCGTTGTTCACTCCGGCGTCACCCCCACCGTCCCCCGCATCCCCGCCCGCGAGTCCGCGCCGCCCGCCTCCGAGGGCCCGGCGCTCAGAACCGGCCTACGAGCGCTTCAAATCTTGCCGCAGGTCCTCCAGCGCCACGACGAGGCGCGCCTGCGCGATCGCTGCGGGCTCCACGCGGATCTCCCGCCCATCGTCGAGGCGCACCGTCACGCGGCCGTCCGTTAGACCGAGGAGCCGGCCTCGAAACCGCCGCTGCCCGTCGATCGGCGCGAACGTCGTCACCGCGACGTTCCGCCCGGAAAACCGCACGAAGTCTTCCGGCCTTTTGAGCGGCCGGTCGAGCCCGGGAGACGAGACCTCGAGCGTGTACGGCCCCAGCGGCAGATCGTACAGGTCCAGTTCCCGGCTCAGCGCCTCGCTCAGGCGCGCGCAGTCCTCCACGCCGACCCCGCCCTCGCGGTCCACCAGGACCTGCAACACCCGGTGCGGCCCGGCGCCGCGCAGCTCCACGTCGACGATCTCGATCCCCATGCGGGTCCCGATCGGCACGGCCATGCCCGCCACGTGCGCGGCCAGCTCCTCGCGTCTCATCGGTTACCCCTTGACACACGTGCACCCCAGCCTTCGGCGCCTCCTGAAGAAGCGAAAGAGTGGGTTACAACGACCCACTCCCCCGAACGCGCCAAGATTGGGGCACCGGCTACCTGACACCCTTAACTCATGCGTCAGTATAACACAGGCGTGTTACGAAGACAAGAATTCGCGCCTGGCGCAGCTGGCGCAGCCTGGCGCACCGTAACGCGCCTGGCGGGCGAGATGCACGCCCGGATGGTGCGGCACGGGTTGAGGGCGGCGCGGCTTAGGGGTACAGGCGGTTGATCAAGCGAGGGAACGGGATGGTCTCTCGCACGTGCTCCAGCCCGAGGATCCACGTGACGGTCCGCTCGATACCGATGCCGAACCCGCTGTGCGGAACGGCGCCGTAGCGCCGGAGGTCCGCGTACCACTGGTATTCCGCGGCCGGCAACCCCGTCTCCTCGATGCGCCGTTCCATGAGCTCCCGGTCGTGGATGCGCTGGCCGCCGCCGATGATCTCCCCGTAGCCTTCGGGGGCCAGCAGGTCGGCGCCCAACACGACCTCGGGGCGCGCGGGATCCGGCTGCATGTAAAACGCCTTACACCGCGCCGGGTAGCGGTGGACGAACACCGGCCGGTCGAACTCGCGGCTCAGCACGGTTTCCTCGTCCCCGCCGAAATCGTCGCCCCACGCGATCGTCGCCCCGCGCGCGCGCAACCGCTCCACCGCCTCGTCGTACGTGATGCGCGGGAACGGCGGCTGCACCCGCTCCAACGCGGCCGGATCGCGCTGCAGGATCTCCAGCTCGCGGCGGCGGCGTTCGAGGACCTGCCGGACCACGGCCACGACCAAGCCTTCCGCGAGCTCCATGTAGCCGTCGAGGTCGAGGTACGCCGCCTCCGGCTCCAGCATCCAGAACTCGGTGAGGTGGCGGCGCGTCTTGGACTTCTCGGCGCGAAACGTCGGGCCAAAGCAGTACACGCGTCCAAACGCGGCCGCCGTGGCCTCATTGTAGAGCTGGCCGCTCTGCGCGAGGTAGGCGCGCCGCTCGAAATACGGCGTCTCGAACAATGTCGTGGTACCCTCACACGCGGAGGGCGTCAGGATCGGCGTGTCCATCCGCAGATACCCGAGGTCGTCGAGATACCGGCACAGCGCGCGCTCCACCTCGGCGCGCACCCGCATGATCGCCCACTGCCGCTGGCTGCGCAGCCAGAGGTGCCGGTGATCCATCAAAAACTCCACGCCGTGCTCCTTGGGGGTGATCGGGTACGGGTCGGCCAACTGCACGACCTCCAGGCGCCGCAGCGCCATCTCGTAGCCGCCCGGCGCCCGCCGGTCCTCGCGCACCAGGCCCGCGACGATGATCGAGGACTCCTGCGTCAGGGCGCCCGCCGCGTCGAACACGCCGGCGGGGAGGTCGCTGCGGACCGCCACGGCCTGCATGACGCCGGTGCCGTCCCGCACCAGGAGAAAGCGGAGGGCTCCGCTGCTGCGCATGTTGTAGAGCCAGCCGCGGATCTCCGCTTCCTCGCCGACGTGCTCGCCGATGCGCTCGATCGTGACCATGCCGCCTGCTCCTCAGGAATGGTTGCCGGCCGTGTCCACGGCGCGCTCGATCGTCGCCAATTCGGGACTGTCGGGGAGCGCGGGCGACGCGTCCACGCGGCCCTCCCGGATGATCAGCACGCGGTGCCGCCACGATCCCGTGAACGGGATGACGATCCCGGACACGCCGCCGAGGCGCCGTCCCGCCACATCCAGGTCCTGCGCATGCCAGATGGTCACATCCACGAGATCTTCGTTCATGCGGAGGTTCGCGAGCAACCGGGGCCCGCCGGGCTGCGGCGTCACCGCGGGAACGGCGCCCAGCACCTGCCAGATCGCGTCGAGGATCGGACTGGCTGCGCGGGATTCGAGACGCATCGGACGGCGGCGCATCACGGTCACGAACGCCGTCGACGTGCTGAGCCCGCGGGCGGTGACCTCTCGAGCGCGCTCCTCCGGGAGGAACGCCGGGCGGGCCGGCGGCTTGGGGCCGGCGCACCCCGTGGTGAGCGCCGCGGCCGCAAGCAACAGCGCGAGCGCGCGTCCGGGCGGGCGCACCGATGCACGACGCGGAACGGATGCCGGCGCGGCCGGCGCTCGTCGTGGTTGGCGAACCCGCATGTCCTTGCCTACGCCGGGCCGCGGGGCTTCTCCTCCGCGCGGCGCGAGCGCCGTGCCCGCGCGGCCGGCGGGTTGCTGCGCACGGCGGCGCGTCGTACAATCCGTGACGTGGTCCTCCCGCGCCGCGTCGCGCTCATCTTCGACATGGACAACACGCTGATCGGTTCCCGCATCGACTTCGCGGCGATCCGGCGCAGCCTCATCGCGCTGCTGCGCGCGGCGGGGGCGACGCGCGATCCCGACGACGTGCTGGTGCGCCGCGCCATCGCCGAACTCGTTGCGCGCGGCGCCGCGCACGACAGGGCGCATGGGACGTCGGTCGCGCCGGAGATGTGGCGGATCATCGAGGCGCAGGAGGCGCGCGGGCTCGAGAACGCCGCTCCGCTCGACGACGCCCCGGCCGTGCTGCGCGCCCTCGCGGACCGCGGCTACCGGATCGCCGTGTTGACGAACAACGGCCGCGCCGCGGCGGAGGCGGCCATCGACGCGGCGGCCCTCGGCGGGTGCGCCGAAACGCTCGTGGCCCGGGGCGACGCGGCGGCCCTCAAGCCGGCCGGAGACGGCGTGCTCGAGGTCCTGCGGCGGCTGCCGGGCGTTGAACGCGCGTACGTCATCGGGGATTCGTGGATCGACGGCGCCGCCGCGGCCGCCACGGGCGCCCGGTTCATCGCGTACCGGCGGCCGCTCAGCGAGCTCCGCGAGCGCGGGGTCTCGCCCTGGCGAACAATCTACCACCTCAGCGAGCTGCTGGAGATCACGCTCACCGACTGACCGCGGCCGACCGTCCGCGGGGCCGCGCCCCGGCTTACCAGAGGTGCTTGTACTTGCTCGCGAACCGCCGCTCGAGCACGTCGCGGTGGAGATGGTAGACCGGGCACTCACGCATGGCGCAGACATGCAGCGCCGTGTTGCAATACGCGTCCGGAACCCGCCAGCACTCCTGGTCGACGAAGTAGGCGGAGCACACGCCGCGCCGCGAGTGCACCTGACGCGGATCGACGCCGTCGAGCGCCCAGGAGCTCGCGGCGGATCGACTCCGGCGGCGTGGGCGCCGCCGCGCGGCGCCCTTCTTGGACGGCGCCCGCCGGGTGGTGTCGCCGCGCGTCTCATCGGCCGCCCGCCGCGCGGCCCTCACTTTTGGCGGGGCCGGGTCGCGCCGGCGTTCGATCCCGGCGCGCTCGCGGTCCGCCACGGGCTCGGCGGCAGGGGACGCGGCATCGATCCGTGCGGCGCCGTCGGGACCGGCGGGTGCGTCCGCGAGGTGCCCCGCTCCGGGCCCCGCCGTCGCGCCACGGGCGCCCGGGGCAGGGGCAGCGGCGTCCGGCGCCGGCGGGCCGTGTTCCGGAGCCGGCCGGATTGCGGGCGCCCCGGGTGCCCCATCACGCGCGCCGGTGCCGCCGGCATCCCTGGCCGCCACGGGGGGATCCGGCGCCGCGGGCCGATCCTGGAGCCCGCGGGACGCCTCGCGCTGATCGATGGGGACCGGGAGTTCCGCGCCGGGGCCGAGCGGGGTCGTCGAGGGGACCGCGGGCGCGTCGTGCGCCGGATCCGGCGAACGTTGCGGCGCGAGCTCGCGGACCTCGACGGCGAGCACCTCCGCGTCGAGGATGGCGCCATTGTCGGGCGCGTCCTCCGCCGCCCCGGCGTCCCGCGGGATGACGACCGCCGGAGAACCGTCATCCGGCGCGCCGCCCCACTCCGGGGCGCCGGAGGGGCCGTCGGCCGGCGCCGGGTGCGCGGGCGATTCGCCGGACGAGACAGCCGCGCCGTCCGGGGCCTCCCGGCCCTCGAGATCGGCGAGCTCGCGGGAGGTCTCCTGGATGAGGGACCTAATTCCCCGCCGCAGCGCCTCGCGGTGCTTGCTCAAGCGCCATCACCTCCTTGGCGAGACTCATGTATTCTTGGGCCCCGCGCGAGGTGCGGTCGTGGGCGAACACCGGCACGCCGACCATGCTCGATTCGACCAGCTTGATGTTATGATGCACCACGCTCTTGAACATCTTGTCGCCGAAGTAGTCCTTGATGCCCTGGAGGATTTCCTTGCTGATGCTGGTCCGCGCGTCGTACATCGTGGGCACGACGCCCGCGATGTCGATCGCATGCCCAACTTCTTCCCGCACGACCTTGATCGTCCGGAGCAACTGTCGCATCCCCAGCAGGGCGTAGTAATGGGTCTGGATCGGGATGATGACCTCGTGGCACGCCACGAGGGCGTTGAGCGTGAGCAGCCCCAGCGACGGCGGCGTGTCGATCAACACGTAATCGTACCGCGCCACCACCGGCGCGATCTTCTTCCGCAGCATGTTCTCGCGTCCGATGCGGGCGGACAGTTCGAGCTCCGCCGCCGCCAGGTCGATCGACGACGGCACGAGGTCCAGGTGCTCGACGTTCGACCGCGTGATCACGCTCGCCATGTCCACGCCGATGCCGTCGTCACCGACATCGTCCACGAGCACCTGGTAGATGGTGCGGGAGAGACTGCCGGGGTCGACTCCCAGGCTGACGGTCGCATTGGCCTGGGGATCGAGATCGATCAACAGCACGCGGCGCTTATTGACGGCGAGACACGCGGCCAGGTTCACCGATGTCGTGGTTTTGCCGCACCCGCCCTTTTGATTGACGAGCGCGATCACGCGCGTCGTCACGCCCGACGGTTCCTGCAGAATGCCGCCTCCCGCCACCGGGTCGCATCCGGGCCCCGACCCGGCGCGGCCCGATTCAGTTACGACGCGGTTCGACCATGCGCGGAGGAACTCCTCCGGCGGCCGGCCTCATCCGTCCTCGCGTTCGCGGGGCGGCGCCGCGCCGTTGGTGATGAGACGGCGGGCGAGCGTGACGGCCTCGTCGCGCGTTCGCACGCGCCCCTCCAGGCGCGCGTCGTCGATCGCGCGGAGGATCTCGCCGAGGCGCGGGCCCGGCGCCGCGCCGAGCGCCAGCAGGTCGTCCCCGGTGACGAGCCGCGGCGGCGCCGGGGGCGTCGCCGCGAGCTCCGCCTGACGCCGCCGCACCCACTCGTACGTGGACAGGTCGCCGTGGCTGGCCACGCAGTCGGCGCGATGGAGCTCCAGCAGCTCCGGGAACTCCGGCAAATCGATGAGCCGCCGGAACCGGGCTTCGCGCATGTGCGGCACGTCCTTGAAGATCATGTGCCGCCGGACCAGCAGGGTGGCGCGCTCGATATCGCGCCGCGGGAACCTGAGCCGCTCCATCGCCGCGCGGGCCAGATCAGCGCCGACCTCGTCGTGCCGGTCGAAGCGGATCCGCCCCGCGCGCACCAGCGTCGGCGGCTTCCCGGCATCGTGCAACAGCGCCGCCATCGCGAGCGCCGGCGTCGGCGCCCGCAGCGCCCCCACGACAAGGCGGGTGTGCTCGAACACGTCGCCCTCGGGGTGAAACTCCCGCGGCTGCGGCACGCCCGCTTCGCGCGCGACCTCCGGCAGCACGATCTCGAGCAGCCCGGTCGCGTGGAGCAGCCCGAGGCCGCCCGCCGGATCGGGCCCCGCCACGATGCGCAGGAGCTCGTCCCGGACGCGCTCGGGGCTGATCGTCCCGAGACCCGATCGCATGTCGCGGATGGCGGCGAGCGTCTCGGGGACGATGGTAAACCCCAACTCCGCGGCCTGGCGCACCGCCCGGATCATGCGGAGGCCGTCCTCCGCGAAGCGCGCCCGCGGATCGCCGATCGTCCGGATGCGGCCGGCCGCGAGGTCCGCCTGCCCCTCGACGAAATCGAGCAGGCGCGCGGCCTGCGGGTCCCAGAACATCCCGTTCACCGTAAAGTCGCGCCGCCGCGCGTCGTCGCGCGCCGTCGCGTAGCGGACGAACGACGGGTGCCGGCCGTCCAGGTACGGCCCCTCGGTGCGGAACGTCGCGACCTCGTAGGCGTCGCCGTCCACGAGCACCTGGACCACGCCGAACGCCGCGCCGACGCGGACCGTCCGGGCAAACAGGGCGCCCACGTCGTCCGGCGTCGCGGCGGTCGCGATGTCGTAATCGGCGGCCGGACGTCCGAGGAGCATGTCGCGGACGCATCCACCGGCCAGGTAGCTCTCGAACCCGGCCCGGCGCAGGCGCGCGACGATGCCGGCGGCGGCGGCTATGGACGGCACGGCCCGAGCGGGGGTCAGCCCTGGGCCGCCGGCCGTCCCGCGATCATCACCCGCAGCCGCGCGAGCGCGTCGCGCAACACCCGCGACACGTGCATCTGCGAGATTCCGAGCCGGCGGGCGATCTCAGCCTGGGAGAGATCCTCGTAAAATCGCAGCCGGATGACCTCCCGGGCGCGGTCGGGGAGCCGGGCCAGCGCGGCGTCCAGGGTCGCCCGATCCTCCAGCGACTCCAGGACCGGGTCCTCGGCGCCGACCGACTCCGACAGGGACGTCCCGTGGTCGTCGTCGCCGTCCTGCATCTCCGCGTCGAGCGACGCGAGACTGTAGGCCCGCCCCACCTCCATCGCTTCGAGGACGTCCTCGAACGCGATGCCCGTGGCGTCGGCGATCTCCGGAATGGTCGGGGACCGCCCGAGGCGTTGCGACAGGTCCTCGACGGCCCGCATGAGCGCGTAGTTCAGCTCGCGGAGCCGCCGGGGCACGCGCACGGCCCAGAGTTTGTCGCGGAAATGACGTTTGATCTCGCCGACGATCGTCGGCGTGGCGTAGGTGGTGAACTCGATGCCCCGCGTGGCGTCATACCGGTCGATCGCCTTCAACAACCCGATCTGCGCGACCTGGATGACGTCCTCGAGGGGCTCGCCGCGGTCGGCGAACTTGCGCGCGAGATAGATCGCCAGGTTCTCGTGCGCGAGCACGAGCTCGTCGCGAACGGCGGGATCCCGCCCCGCGTGGAACCGCGCGAAGAGCGCGCGGATCTCGGCCTTGGTGGGCACCGAGCGCGGAGGGCGGCGCGAGACCATGCCTGTTACGCTCCGCGTCGCTTGACGAGTCGCAGCCCGGCCGTACCCGCCGCCGCGTCCCGGCGCGCTTCCACCTCGTCCACGAGGCACTGCATCAGGAACACCCCGAGCCGGCCCTCGTCCAGCGGGGCGTCCCCGTCGGGCGCCCCCGTGTCCAGCTTGATGCCCGGACCCTGCCCGTCGACGCTCACCTCGAGGGCGTGGTGGCCGAGCGTGAATCGCACGACCAGCGCCGATCCCGACACGGTGCCCGCGGTGATCAGCGACGTGCAGGCTTCGCTGACCGCGATCTTGAGGTCCTCGATCTCGTCGTACATGAGGCCCTGCCGGGCCGCCACGGCGGCCGTGGTCAGCCGCACGATGCTGACAAATTCCGCGCGCGCCGGAATCGTCACCTCGACGTGCTCGGTCTCGTCGCCCGGCCGCCGCTCGTCCGGCACCCTACGCCTCCCGGTCCTCGGCGAGCGTGTCGTTCAGCACGTCGTCGCTGCGCCGCAGCACGGCCTCCCGCCCCGATTCGAAGGCGTCTCGCAGCCGGCCGGTCGTCTCGTCGAGCGCGCCACGGCCGCGTTCCAGCACGTCACCCGCGGTGGACCGCACGCGGGTCACGATCTCATCGGCGTTGGCACGCACCCGCCCGGCGACCTCATCCGCCGTGCGGCGCACCCGATCGGCCTGGTCCCGAGCCCGCGCCCGCAACTGCTCGCCCTCCCGGCGCAGGCGGTCGCGCGTCTCCTGCCCCGCGGCCGGCGCGAAGAGGATTCCCAGCGCCACACCCAACAGCGCGCCCAACATCACGCCGGCGACAAAATCGCGACGCTCGTTCATGCTCCGTCCCTCCTTCTGTCTCGTCTCGGTCGTGCCCACTCGAGCCCCTCGCGCAGCGCGCTGACCAACCCCACGATGTTCGCCAGCGACGGTACGACGACGTCCCGGGTCGCGTGTCCCACGCGTTCGAGCACGCCGTCCGCCGCGCGGACCGTGGAACTGCAGAGCCGTTCCAGGCGTTCCACCGCCGCCGCCAGGTTGCCGACGGTGTCGGTCGTCCGGTTGAGCCGCTCCACCAATCCTTCGAGATCGGCCAGCAGTCCGGGGAGCGCGCCCTCCACGCTCGTGAGCAGCACCTCCGCCCGGGCCGCCGTTCGCCGGAGCTGGACGAGCACTGGCACCAGTGCGACCACGGCGATCGCGACCGCGAGGGCGATCACGGCCAGGCTGAGATCGGACACACTGACACCGGTCATCGCGCCCCCCTCCAATAATATCTAATGTACCCCGTCACTCCGGGTTACTCCCGTCGATCACGCCGCCGCCGACCACGACGTCGCCCTCATAGAACACGATGGCCTGGCCGGGGGCCGCGGCCCGCGGCGGCTCCGCGAACCGGACGCGCACTCGCCCGTGCGCGGCCGGCGCGATCTCCGCGGGCATGTCCGCGGCGGCGTGCCGGATGCGGGCGGAGACCTGCCGCGGCTCGGTGAGCGCGGGGATCGCGACCCAGTTGAGCTCGGTCGCCCGCACCTCCGCGCAGCGCAGCGCCGCCGCGTCGCCCACGATGAGCGCGTTCCGCGCGGCATCGATCGTGACGACGTACCGCGGCTCGGCGGCGCCGAGCCCCAGCCCCCGCCGCTGGCCAACCGTGTAGCGGGCCAGGCCGCGATGCTCCCCGACCAGGCGTCCGGCCTGATCGTAGATCGGCCCGGGGCGCGCCGCCGCCGGCGCGTGCCGGGCCACCACCTCGCTGTAGTCACCCCGCGGCACGAAGCAGATCTCCTGGCTGTCCGGCTTGTCCGCGACCCCGAGCCCGTGCCGCCGCGCGAGCTCCCGGATCTGCGGCTTCGTGTAGGCGCCCACGGGAAAGCGGACCCGCGCGAGTTGCGCCTGGGTGAGTCCCGCCAGCACGTACGACTGATCCTTGCGGGCGTCCACCGCGCGCAGGAGGCGGTAGCGCCCGTCCGGGGCGCGGTCGACGCGGGCATAGTGCCCCGTGGCCAGCTCGTCCATCCCGAGGCCGCGCACCCGGTCGAGGAGCAGGCGGAACTTGATCGCACGGTTGCAGGCGATGCACGGGTTCGGCGTACGCCCACGGGCATACTCGCCGACGAAGTAGCCGATGACCTCGCGCTCGAACGCGTCGCGGAAGTTGAGCACGTAGTGGGGCACGCCGAGCGCCCGCGCCGCCGCGCGCGCGTCGTCGATCGCGCCGATCCCGCAGCATCCGGCCCCGCCGTCGGTCTCGGGCACCCATGACGGCCACAGATTCATCGTAAAGCCGACGACGTCGTGCCCCGCCTCCATCAGGAGCGCGGCCGCGACCGCACTGTCGACTCCGCCGCTCATCGCGACGGCCACACGCGCCATCGCTCCCTCCCTACCGGCCTAGCGCGTCATTGTCCGTATTCGGCCGGGGCGTGCGCCGGGCGAGCCCGCCCTCCGCTCCCCCGGCCGGCGGCGCGAGCCGGGAGGCCCCGGCGTCTCTTCCCGCCGCCGGCGGCTTGCCGACACCGCCAGCGACCTGAGACCAACCCCGCGGCGAGCCGGTCCGTCCGGATCGAGCGTGCCCGTATCGCGCGATCCGCCGCGCGGCATCAGCTCTGCTCACGGTATCGCTTCACGCCGGCCCACCACGCCCGAAGCCGGCGCGAGACGTCCGCTTCGTGCCCCGATTGCGTCGGCTCATAGTAGATCCGGTCCTTGACGTTGTCGGGCGCGTACTGCTGCGGCACAAAGCCGCCGGGGTAGTCGTGCGGATAGCGGTACCCCTCGCCGTGGCCGAGCGCCCGCACACCGGGCACGCTCGTATCGCGGAGCGCCCGCGGCACCGGCCGGGCCTCCTCGCGCGCGACGTCCGCCGCGGCGGCGCCGATCGCGCGCACCGTCGCGTTGCTTTTGGGCGCCGTGGCGATATAGAGCGCCGCCTCGGTCATCGGGATCCGCGCTTCGGGCAGGCCGACGAACTCCAGCGCCTGCGCCGCCGCCACGGCGACGACGAGCGCCTGCGGATCCGCGAGGCCGACGTCCTCGGCGGCGTGCACGACCATGCGCCGAGCGATGTAGCGTGGATCCTCCCCGGCTTCGAGCATGCGGGCCAGCCAGTACACCGCGGCATCCGGGTCGGACCCGCGCATGCTCTTGATAAACGCGGAAATCATGTCGTAGTGCGCGTCCCCGTCCCGGTCGTACACGAGCGAGCGGCGGCCGGCCTCCCGCGCCGCCGCCGCGGTGATGCGGCGCGCGCCCTGCGCGTCGGGGACGGCCGCGGTCCAGGCCAGCTCGAGCGCGCCGAGCGCCGTCCGGGCATCGCCGTTTGCGGTGCGCGCGAGGTACGCGAGGGCGTCGGCGTCCGCGGCTGCCCGCTCGCCGCCGAGCCCGCGGGGATCGTCGAGCGCACGGCGGAGGATCACCGTGAGCTCGTCCACGCCGAGCGGTTCCAGCGCGAACACGCGAGACCGCGACACGAGCGTGGGCGTCACGTCGTGGAAGGGATTGCCCGTGGTCGCGCCGATCAAGACGACCGTCCCGTCCTCGACGTGCGGCAGCAGGACGTCCTGCTGCGCTTTGTTCAAGCGGTGGATCTCATCGAGAAACAGGATCGTGCGCACCCCGTGAAACCGCCGCCGGTCCCGCGCGTCGTCGATCAGACGCCGGATCTCCGCCACGCCGGTCGTGACGGCGTTGACCGGCTCGAAGTGCGCGCGCGTGGCCCGGGCGATCACGTAGGCCAGCGACGTCTTGCCCGTGCCGGGCGGCCCGTAGAAGATCGCGGATGTCAGAAGGTCCGCCTCGATGATCCGGCGCAGCAGCCGGCCGGGGCCCAGCAGATGCGACTGTCCCACGATCTCGTCGAGCGACCGCGGTCGCATCCGCGCCGCGAGCGGCGCGGCACGGTCCGGGGCCTGCGTGTCGGGCGACGGGAACAGGTCCACGCATCCATGATGCGCGCGCCCCCCAGACCGTGTCAAGCAAGCCGCTCGGGAGTCTCGGAAGTTACGGGTAGATGCCGCGCGTCATGAGCGCGTCCGCGACGCGCTTGACGGCGAAGATGAGCGCGCCCGTGCGCAGGGAGACATCCTGCTCGGCCGCGAACCGCGTGACCTGGCCGACGGTGCGCACCATCAGCCGCTCCAGGTTTCGGTTGATCTCGTCCTCGCTCCAAAAGTAGGCCTGCAAGTCCTGCACCCACTCGAAGTACGAGACGATCACCCCGCCCGCGTTGGCCAGGATGTCCGGCACGACCGTGACGCCGCGCGCGCGCAGGATGTCGTCCGCGTCCGGCGTCGTCGGCCCGTTGGCGCCCTCGACGATCATCGAGGCCTTGACGCGGTCCGCGTTCTTGCCGGTGATCTGGCCCTCGATCGCGGCGGGCACGAGCATGTCGCAGGGCAGCTCCAGCAGTTCCGCGTTGGACACGGCGTCCGCGCCGGGGTATCCGGCGAGGCTGCCGGTCTCCTTGAGACGGGCCAGCGCCGCGTTGGGGTCGATGCCGCGGGGATTGTGGATGCCGCCGCGCACGTCGCTGAGGCCCACGATGACGCATCCCTGTTCGTGCAGCAGGCGCGCGGCGACGCCGCCGACGTTGCCGCTTCCCTGCACCACGACGCGGCTGCCGGCGAAGGGCCGCCCGATGGAGCGCGCGGCTTCACGGGCGGCGATCATGACGCCGCGCCCCGTGGCCTCGCGCCGGCCGGCCGACCCCCCGATGACCACGGGCTTCCCCGTCACGACCGTGGGCACCGAGTAGCCGCGGTGCATGCTGTACGTGTCCATGAACCAGGCCATGATCTGGTCATTGGTGCCCACATCGGGGGCCGGGATGTCTTCGTAGGGACCCACGAGCGGGCTGATCTCGGTCGCGTAGCGCCGCGTGAGGTGCTCCAGCTCGGCCGCGGACAGGCGCGACGGGTCGCACGTGACGCCGCCCTTCGCGCCGCCGTACGGCAACTGGCTCAACGCGCACTTCCACGTCATCCACATCGCGAGGGCCCGCACTTCGTTGATCCGCACGTCGGGGCTGTACCGGAGGCCGCCTTTGGTCGGCCCGAGCGCGCCGTTGTGGATGATGCGGTATCCCGTGAACATCTGGACGGATCCGTCGTCCATCTGCACGGGAAAGTGCACCGTGAACTCCCGGTGCGGCCGGCTCAGGACCTCGCGGATACCCCGCTTCAGCCCCAGGTGGTCGGCGGCGCCCGCAAATTGGCGCAGGGCCATGTCCCAGGGATCGTCCGTGAGGGTCTCGGGTTGACCCGGTGTGCGCGTTACCATCGGCGGATGCGCCGGGACGCCAGGTCCTCGGCCGCGGGCTCCCTTCGTGGAATCACGCCTCATGATACCACCGGGGCGCGTGGAGGCTCAACGCGGGGTGCCGGCTCAAGCCGGCTCAGTCGAGCCGGACGCGGATATGCGCCTCCTCGAGCGCCGCGGGGTCCACCTCCGACGGCGCGCCGGTCATCAGGTCGGTCGCGCTCTGCGTCTTGGGAAACGCGATCACCTCGCGGATGGACTCATCCCCGGCCAGCAGCATCACCATGCGGTCGAACCCCAGCGCGATCCCGCCGTGAGGCGGCGCCCCATATTGGAACGCATCGAGCAGGAACCCGAACCGCTCGCGCGCCACGCCGGGCGAGATCCCGAGCGCGGCAAAGACGCGCTGCTGCAGATCATGCCGGTGGATCCGGATGCTGCCGCCGCCGAGCTCGACGCCGTTGAGCACGAGGTCGTAGGAGTTGGCGCGAACCGACAGCGGCTGGGTGTCGAGCGCACCGAGGTCCTCGTCGAGCGGCGCCGTGAAGGGATGGTGCACGGCCCCCAGCGCGCCGTCGGCCGCGCGCTCGAACAGGGGAAACTCGACGACCCACACGAGCGACAGGCGCGCGCGGTCGAATCCCACGCGGTCCCGCAGCTCGGGGCGGAGGCGCACGAGGTCGAGGCGCAGGCGGCCGAGCGCGGCGCTGGCCGCCGGCGCCGGCCCCGCCACGAACAGCAGCAGATCGCCGGCGCCGGCGCCGCAGCGCTCGCGCAGCTCACGGTCGGTCGCCGCGGAGAGGTGTTTGGCCAGAGGGCCGCGCACGCCCGCGGGGTCGAGAGGCGCCGCCACGAGCCCGGCCGCGCCCGCGGCCTTGGCGAGGGCCTCCAGTTCCTGTATCTCACGGCGGCTGTACCCCGCGGCCCCCGGCACGCGGATGCCGCACACCACGCCGCCGGCCGCGAGCGCCTGCGCGAAGATCTGGAACTGGCTCCCCCGGAACGTCGCCGAGCAATCGTGGATCTCCATGCCGAACCGCAGATCGGGCTTGTCCGTGCCGTACCGCGCCATCGCCTCCGCGTACGTCAGCTGCGGCAGCGGTAGCGCGACGTCGCGGCCGAGCGTCTCCCTGACGACGGACGCGATCATCCGCTCGCCGAGGGACAGCACGTCGTCGCGGTCGACAAACGACATCTCGATGTCGACCTGCGTGAACTCGGGCTGGCGGTCGGCCCGCAGGTCCTCGTCCCGGAAGCACCGCACGATCTGAAAGTATCGCTCGACGCCGGCCACCATCAGGATCTGTTTGAACAGCTGCGGCGACTGGGGCAGCACGTAGAATTTGCCGGCCTGCAGCCGGCTGGGCACGAGGAAATCCCGGGCGCCTTCCGGCGTGCTCTTGATGAGCATCGGCGTTTCGACCTCGAGAAAGCCCTCCGCCGAGAGAAAGTCGCGGATCGCCTTGGCCGCGCGGTGCCGGAGCCGGAGCCGGTGCAGCATCGACGGACGGCGCAGATCCAGATACCGGTACTTGAGCCGGACCGCCTCGTCCACGGGGCCGTCGTCCGCGATCGAGAACGGCGGGGTCTCCGACGGATTCAGCACGCGGAGCTCCCGCGCGCGTACTTCCACGGCGCCGGTGGCGAGCTTCGGATTTTCCGTCCCCGCCGGCCGCGCCGCCACCACCCCGCGCACGGCGATCACGTACTCGCTGCGCACCTGGGCGGCCGCGGCCGCCGCCGAGTCGCTCTCCTGGGGATTGGCCACGACCTGGGTGACGCCTTCGCGGTCCCGCAGGTCGATGAAGACGAGCCCGCCGAGGTCTCGGCGGGCGTGCACCCAGCCCATCAGGGTGACCTCGCGACCCACGTCGTGGGGCCGCAGGCTTCCGTTGTCGTGGGTGCGCCGCCAGACACCGTTGCCGTTCATCCCCGCTCCTTCCCCGGCGCGCCCGGCCGGACGCGCGCGGTGACCATGCGCTGCAAGCGCTCCACGGCGCTGGGATCCCCCCGTTCGAGCGCCTCGGCGTCGGCGGGGCTCGCCGCGAGCGCCACCTCCTCCTTTGTGCCCATGTCCCGAAGCGGCAGCCGCGCCGCGTCCAGAATCCACACAAAGCGCGCGCCGAGACGGTTCGCGTACCGCATCTGGGCGGTCAGGCTGCGCGGCATCACGTCGGCGTGCACGCTCAGCCCGGCGCGCCGGAGCCCGTCCGCCAGCGCGTGCGCCCGAGCGCCGAGGCGCCGCGCCTGCTCGGGGTTCTGCGCCGGCGCGGTCGCGATGAACAGGTCCGGCGGCGGATCCCCGGGCACGGCGATGCCCGTCTGTTCGAGCACGAGCAGCACACGCTCCAGCCCCATGCCGAAGCCCACGCCGGGCGTTGGGCGTCCCCCCAGCTGTTCGGCCAGCCCGTCGTACCGGCCGCCGCCGAACATCGCGTTTTGCGCTCCGATCTTGCCCGAAAAGACCTCGGCCGCCGTGCGCGTGTAATAGTCCAGCCCCCGCACGATGCCGGGGTCGACGCGGTAGGCGATCCCCGCCGCCGCCAGGTGCTCCTGCACCCCGTCGAAGTGCTCGCGGCAGGGATCGCAGAGAAACGCCGGCATACGCGGGGCGCCGGCGGCGATACGGCGATCGTGCTCGTGCTTGCAGTCCAGCAGGCGGAGCGGCGCGGTCTCGAAACGCCGGCGGCAATCGTCGCACAACTCCCCGAGGTACGGCCGGAAGTACTCCCTGAGCGCCGCGAGGTACTGCGGGCGGCAGACGGCGTCGCCCACGCTGTTGAGGTGCAGCTCGACCCCTTCGAGCCCGAGCGCTTCGAGGCCGCGCACGGCAAGGCCCAGCACCTCGGCATCGGCCGCGGGACCCGCGCTGCCGATGACCTCGGCGCCGAACTGGGTGTGCTGCCGGTACCGCCCGGCCTGAGGCCGGTCGTAGCGGAAGATGGGGCAGATGTAATAGGCGCGGAGGGGCAGGCCGGCGGCGCCCAGGTTGTGCTCGAGGAACGCGCGCATCACGGGCGCGGTCCCCTCGGCCCTTAGCGACAGGCTGCGCCCGCCGCGGTCGAGGAACGTGTACATCTCCTTTTCCACGATGTCCGTGCCCTCGCCGACGCCGCGCTGAAACACCTCGGTGTGTTCGACCACCGGCGTCCGGATCTCGCGGTACCCGTATCGCCGGGCGAGATCGCGCAGCACGCCCTCCACGTGTTCCCACCGGGCCGTTTGGCCCGGCAGGATATCCTGCATGCCTCGAGGCGCTCTCAGTTCCACCGGGTCACGCCGCCCCGTCCCCCGCCACCGGCCCGCCGCGGCGCCGCGCCGCCCAGGCCGCGCCCGCCGCGCCGCCGACCGCCACCGCCGCGAAAAACCCGTTTGCCTCCGGCCGGTCGAGCACGTAGCTCAATGCGACGACCTGCCCGTGGAGGCGCCACCACGCGAGGGCGACCCCGGCCGCGGCCAGCGGGACCGCGGCCGCGGCGAGGACGCGGGAGCGGGTGAGTCGCGCGACAACGAGGAGCCACCCGGCGATGACGAGCACGGCAAAGGCCGGGATCAACACGTTCGGCGCCGTCCGAGTCGCGATCGCGACCGCGCGCGGCGGCAGGCGGCGCACGCCGTCCAGGATCGCGACGCCAAACACGGCCAGCGCGACCAGGGTCCCGGCCACGGCGGCGGCCGGTGGACCCCAGCCGGCGTACGGCCGCCGCATCCCAAACCATCCCACCACCACCCCTTGGGCCGCGCACGGCACGAGCAACAGCGCCGGGATGAGCCCCCACGTGACCGCGTCCCAGGTCCCCCGCGGAAACGCGTCGAGCAGCAGCCGGAGCGCGCCGACCCTGGCGGCCGCGGCCAGGGCCCAGACGCCCGTGCCGCCCACCGCGGCGCCGATGGCCGCCAGTTCCCAAAAATCGGCCTGCGCCGTCATGGCGGCGCGGGGGCCTCCAACAGGATGGTGACCGGGCCGTCGTTGTGGATCTCGACCGTCATGTGCGCGCGGAAGCGGCCGGGCGTCACGCGCACGCCGGACGCGGCCAGGCACGCGTTGAACCGCAGATACAGCGGCTCGGCGCGCTCCGGGGTCGCGGCATCGATGAAGCTCGGCCGCCGGCCGTGGCGCGTGTCGGCGTAGAGGGTAAACTGCGGGATGCTCAGCACCTCGCCTCCCACGTCGAGAATGGACCGGTTCATCCGCCCGGCGTCGTCCGCGAAGACGCGCAACCCGGCCACCCGTCCCGCGAGCGTCTCCGCGTCACGCGGCGTGTCGTCCACCCGGATGCCGAGGAGCACCACGTAGCCGTGCCCGATGCGACCGAGCTCCCGGCCCGGCCCGGCGCCGGCGGTGGTCTCGACCACGTACACCGCGGCGCCCCGGACACGCTGCACCAGGGCGCGCATTGCGGCGTCCGACCTCAGGCCGCCCGGGGCGCGCCGGGCGGGACCGCGGGCGCCGGAGCGGCCGGCGGGCGCGCGCCGCCGGCCGCATAGAGCGTAGCAGGAGGTAGGTGACCGAGCAACGCGGGACGCCGTTACGGCATCTGGGTGCGGAGCGACGCCATGGCGCGGTCGATGTCCTCGTCCGTGTTGTAGAAGTACGTCGAGAGACGGATCACGCCCGGGCGGGAGTCGATGATGACGCCGTCGCGCCGGAGCGCGGCCACCACGGCGGACGGGTCCTCGACCGGCACCGTCACGATGCCGGCGTGCGCGGTCTGGTCGCCGCGCAGGCGGGGCCGGAGGCCGAGGCTCCGGAGGCCATCCACGAGCGCCGCGGTGAGTTCGATCTGCCGGGCCCGGATGCGGTCGACGCCGATCTCGTGCACGTACTCCAGGCCCGCGCGGCCGGCATACACGGCGGCGACCGAGGGCGTGCCGGCTTCGAACCGGCGGGCCGTGTCCGCGTACTCCAGGTGCCGCGTGTCGAACGCGAACTGATCCCGGTGCGCGAACCACCCGGACACCGCGGGGCGCAAGGCCTGCAGCAATGCCCGCCGCGCGTACAGGTACGCGACGCCGGGGCCGCCGAGCAACCACTTGAGCCCGCCGGTGACGAGGAAGTCGGCGTCCGCCGCATGCACGTCGACCGGGAGCTGCCCCACGGATTGGTACGCGTCGACCAGCAGGTACGCGCCGCGGGCGTGCGCGAGACGCGCGAGCGCCGCGATGTCCTGCACGGCGCCGCTCTGAAAATAGACGTGCGACGTGGCCACGAGCGCGGTGCGCTCATCGATCGCCTGCTCGAACGCCTCGATGGGCACGCCGAGGCCGTCGGGGCTGCGCACGAACTCCACGTGCGCGCCGCGCTCCGCGCGCGCCAGCCACTGATACGGCACCGTGGGGAAGTCGACGTCGGCGACGACGACGCGCGGTCGGGCTCGGTACTCGAAGCAGCTCGCCACCGCCGCGAGCGCGCCGCTGATCGACGGGGCGAGCGCCACCTCATCCGGGTCCGCTCCCAGGAGGCCCGCCACCGAGGCGCGCAGCGCGTCGAGCTCGGCCCACCAGGGGCCGTACCAGGCGGACGCGCCCCACTCGTTCCACAGTCCGAGGAACCGCTCCACCGCCGCCCGGACGCGGGCGCCGAGCGCTCCCAGCGAGCACGTGTTCAGGTATGCGTGGCGCTCGAAAATGGCGAACTCGTCCCGGTAGGCACGCCAGGACCGCGGTGAAGTGACGGGGCGCGGCCGGACGGCTTCCGTCATGCCCCGGGGTGCCGTGCGCCCGCGGCAGCCCGGGTGCCGGCGCCGGGGCGAAGCCGCGCCAGGCGCTGTCGGACCTGCTCGAACGTCTCCGTCTGCTTGGGGAAGGCGAATCGCACGTAGTCCTTGCCGTGCGCCGGATCGTGGAAGAACGACGATCCCGGGACCGGCGCCACGCCGACGTCCTTGATGAGATGCATCGTGAACGCGTAGTCGTCGGCGAACCCGAAGCCGCCGACGTCGCACATGATGTAGTAGGCGCCCGCGGGCTTGAGGCACGGAAATCCGGCGCCTTCGAGGATCCCGAGCAGCGTGTCCCGCTTGCGCTGGTACGTCTCGGCCAAGCGCGCGTAGTACTCCCGCGGAAACTCGAGCCCCGTGACCGCGGCTTCCTGGAGGGGCGCCGCCGCGCCGACGGTCAGGAAGTCGTGCACCTTCCGGATGGCGTCCGCGATCGGCGCCGGGGCGATCGTCCAGCCCACGCGCCACCCCGTGACGCTGTAGCTCTTGGAGACGCTGTTCACGATGACCGTCCGCTCGGCCATGCCCGGCAGCGTCGCGAGGCTGACATGCTCGGCGCCGTCGTAGACGATGTGCTCGTACACCTCGTCGGTGATCGCCAGCAGGTTGTAGCGCCGGCACACGTCCGCGATCCACTCGAGTTCCGCGCGCGTGAATACCTTGCCCGTGGGGTTGTGCGGCGTCGTCACGATGATCGCCTTGGTCCGCCGGCCGACCGCGGCCCGCAGTTCGTCGGGATCGAACGGGAAGCCCGGTTCCAGCCGGATCCGCACAAACTTCGGCACCGCGCCGGAGAGCTTGGCGTCCGGGCCGTAGTTCTCATAAAACGGCTCGAACACGACGACCTCGTCGCCGGGATCGACGGTCGCGAGCAGGGTGGCCATCATCGCCTCGGTCGCTCCGCACGTGACCGTGATGTTGCGCTCGGGATCGGCCGCGAGCCCGTTGAACCAGCGGACCTTCTCCGCAATCGCGCGGCGGAGCCGTGGCGATCCCCAGGTGATCGCGTACTGGTTGTGGCCGTCCGCGAGCGCGCGGCGGGCCGCCTCGACGAGCTCCGGCGGCGCCGGGAAGTCCGGGAACCCCTGCGCCAGGTTGATGCCGTCGTGCTCGGCGGCGAGACGCGTCATCTCCCGGATCACGGACTCGGTAAACACCGAGACGCGCGCTGCGGTCTGGATCATCGCTCCCCTCCCCGCCGCCCACGCCGTCGTGGCCGCACTCCGGCGAGAGGTCGGGCCGGCCGGCCCGCGCTAGTGCGGTACGACGCGTTCGACATTGTAGACGTCCTTGACGCGCCCGATCCGGTGCATCACGGCCGTGAGCTGCGTGACGTTGCCGATGTCCGCCACGATGTTGACGATCGCCACCTTGTCCTTGCGGACGCGGGCATTCACCGAAACCAGGTTGGTCTTGGTTTCCGTGATGGCGCCCAGGATGTCCTTGAGCACGCCGACCCGATCCAGCGCCTCGACCTCGATCTCCACTTTGTACGAGCCGTCGGGCGACGCCTCCCATTCCACCTCGAGCAGCCGCTCCGGCTGGGACCGCAGAAACTGGATGTTCGGGCAGTCCGCCCGGTGGATGCTGACGCCGCGGCCGCGCGTGATATACCCGACCACGCGGTCCCCCGGCAGCGGGCTGCAGCAGCGGCCGAAGCGCATCAGGACGTTATCCACGCCGCGCACCCGGATCCCGCGCGCCGTGGCCGCCGGCGGCGGCGCGGACGGCGCGGGCAGCGTCTCCTCGTCCGCGGCCGGTTCGCCGCGCAGGGCTTGGACGACGTGCAGCAGCGACACGTCCCCGTTGCCGAGCGCCGCGTACAGCTCGTCCTCGTTCGGCAGGCTGAAGCGCGCGGCGATCTCCCGCAGGCGCTCCGCCCGCGCGAGCGCCAACGCGCCCGCGCGGCGCAGTTCCTTGTCGAGCAGCTCCTTTCCGCGCACGATGTTCTCGTCGCGGCGTTCGCGCTTGAACCACTGCCGGATCTTCGTCCGCGCGTTGCTCGTCTGGACGAACGCCAGCCAGTCGCGGCTCGGGCCGGCGCTGTGCTTGGTGGTGACGACCTCGACGATGTCGCCGGACACGAGCCGGTGGCTCAGCGGCACCAGCCGGCCGTTCACGCGCGCGCCGGTGGTATGGTACCCGACGTCCGTGTGGATGCGAAACGCGAAGTCCACGGGCGTGGCGCCGGCGGGCAGGTCGATCACGTCGCCCTTCGGCGTGAACACGAAGACCTCGTTCTGAAACAGGTCGATCTTGACCGAATGCATGAACTCCCGCGCGTCCTGCAGCTCCTGGTGCCACTCCAGGAGCTGGCGCAGCCACGACAGCTTCTGCTCGAACGCGGGCTCCGTCTTGCCGCCGCCCTCCTTGTAGCGCCAGTGCGCGGCGATGCCGTGCTCCGCCACCCGGTGCATCTGCTGCGTGCGGATCTGGATCTCGAGCGGCTGCCCCTCGTACAGGACCGCGGTGTGCAACGATTGGTACCCGCTCGTCTTCGGATTGGCGATGTAGTCGTCGACTTCGCCGGGGATGGGCTTCCACAGCGCGTGCGCGATCCCGAGCGTCTCGTAGCACTCGCGGACGTCGTTGACGACGACCCGCACCGCGAGCCGGTCGTAGATCCGTCCCACGCCCTGGCCCTGGTATTTCGGGCGCTGCATCTTCTGGTAGATGCTGTACACGTGCTTCGGCCGGGCGATGATGGCGGTCCGGTCCACGCGGATGCCGGCCCGGCTCAGCTCCGCCTGGAGCGTGGCCACGACCCGCGCCAGCAGGGCGTCCTGCTCCTGGCTGGTGCGCTCGAGCTGCCGCGCGATCTCATCGTACGCGCCGGGCTCGAGCACCCGGAACGCCCGGTCCTCGAGCTCGCGCTTGATGCTGCCGATCCCGAGACGCTCCGTGAGCGGCGCGTAGATCTCGAGCGTCTCCCGCGCCGTTCGCTTCTGCTTCCACTCCGGCAGGAACTCGATCGTCCGCATGTTGTGCACGCGGTCGGCGAGCTTGATCAGGATGATGCGGATATCGCTCGCCATCGCCAGGAACATCTTGCGCAGGTTCTCGGCCTGGCGCTCCTCGCGGGTCTTCCACTCGATGCGGCCGAGCTTCGTGACACCGTCGACGAGGCCGGCGATTTCCGCGCCGAAGCGCTGCTTGATCTCCTCGATCGTGTGGGAGGTGTCCTCGAGGACGTCGTGGAGCAGCGCCGCCGCGATCGTCGCCGAGTCGAGCCGCAGCGCGACGAGAATGCCGGCGACCGCCACGCTGTGGTGCACGTAGGGCTCGTTGGAGGCGCGGGTCTGGCCGGCGTGCGCGTCCCGCGCAAACAGGTAGGCACGGCGGATGAGGTCGCGGTCCGCGTGCGGCACCGTTTCGCGCACCTGCCGGAGCAGGGCCTCCGCATCCTCCGGGAGCGTTTCCTCGGGGCTGCGGACGAGATGGAGCCGCTTCATCGCCTCCGTGACGACCTCCACGGGGCCCGGCCCCTTGGCGCCGCCCGGCTGCTCCGCGCTCACGGCGCGCCCTCCCCTGACTTACGCCAGCACCGCACGCTCGATGTCCCCCGAGGTGGCACGTTCGGCCCAGGCGGCGAAGCGGTCGAACGCCTCCCGCTGGCGCGCTCCTTCCCGGTACCGGAGCGAGATCCCGAGATCCCGCCGGCCGTCGACCGGCACGAGCCGCACCTGCCAGCCCGATCCCGCCGCTTCCCGCACGGCCAGCCCGGCTTCCTCGAACACCGCGCAGGCCGCGTCCATGGTCGCCCGGGTGGCGCCCGGGACCGTGGCCCGCACGTGCTCCCACGTCGCATCGTCCGGCCACGCAAACGGGTCGACGCCGCGCCACGCCCGCAGCGCGCGATAGAGCGCCGCGAGCAGCACGCGGTCCGGGCAGCGCTCCCCGAGCGCACGCCGTCTCGCCGCGTGATCCTCGGCCGCCCACGCGAGCGTGACCGTCGACGGGCGCCGGTCGAGGCCGACGGCCCCGCACACGGCCAGGAATTCCCGGCGGCCGCTGGGAAACGACGCCAGCACGGCGCGCCGCAGGTCTCGCGGCAGCGTCTCCTCGCACAGCGCGGTCGTCACCAGCACGCCAAGGCGACCCTCCTCAAACGCGCGTCCCACGGCCTGCCGCACCGGACGGGGCAACCCCTCGTGCAGGTACGCGATGCGCGCATCCCCGCCGGCCCGTTCCCGGATCTGCGCCGCGAACCGGACGCAGGTGTCCGGCGTAGCGGCATAAACCACGCACTTCTCGCCATTTGCGACCACTTCCTCTACCACCGCCGACGGATCGGCGCCGCGCCGGCGATCGTCGACGCGCAGTGCAGGGCGCGCGGGGTCGTCGCGCAGGATGGCGGCCGCACCGTGCTCGCGCGCGAGCGCCGCCGCGCCGGCGGGGTCCGCCAGGATCAGCCGCGGCCGCTCCAGCACGCGCGGAGGCAGCTCCGCCAGGTCGGCCGGCGCCACGCCGTCGAGGACGGCCACGGCCGTGCGGGCGATCCAAGTGTCGGCCATCATCCCCGCGCGCAGCGCCTCGACGGTGACCACCGCGACGTCGGTGCCGCCCGACGCCACGCCGGCCAGCGTGTGATCCCGCCGTCCGACGTCCAACACGCCGTGCAGTGCATCGACGCGCAGCCCGAGCGCGCCGAGGCGCGACTGCAGCTGCTCGGACCGCCGCTCGGCGTCGGCCCACAGCGGCTCGATGACGAGGGCGGCATGGTCGCCGCTCACCGCCTGCGCCGCCGCCGCCGCCACCGCCGTCGCCCATCCCCGGCCCGGAGGCACCGCCAGCACGACGGAGCGCCCGCGCGCCACCTCGTCCAGCGCCTCCGCGAGCGCCGGACGCAACGGGCGTCCTTCATTGACGTAAATGGGGAGGCGTGCGGTTCGGGCGGGGCGGTCCAGCGCGCGCCACGCCCGGCGGGACGCGGTACGCAGCGGCGCCGGCTCGTCGTCCTCCCGCTGGACGTGAACGTTCACCCCGAGCGTGCGGTCCCCGCCCCCCGTGACGCGCGAGACGATCGCGCGGTACCGGCCGCCGGCGTCCATCGCGGGGGCGATGCGCCCGGCCACGCGCGCGCGCAGGTACCCGATCATGCGGCCGTCGGGCGCCGCCACACGCACGGCGTGAGGATCGTGCGGGTTGTCCGGTTCGCGCCGCAACGCGAGCGTGTCCCCGGGTGCAAGCGCGGCGATGACCGTCTGGCGGTCGTCGAACGTCACCCCCACGACCTTGGTGTAGAACTCGGGGGCGCTCTCGCGGGGCGGCTCCACGTCCCCGAGGTAGTCGTCGGCCCGCCGGAACAAGCGATCGACGAGCAGCGCCGTGTCGGCCAGCAACGTCCCCGGGTCGACGCCCGGGACGCTGAGCGCCCGGAGCCGGAGCCGCACGCGATCGGGGTCGAAGCGGTCCAGCTCGGGCACGAACGCGAGATCCACCGCGGCGTCGGTAAAGCTCAACAGCTCCGCGATGCCGGCCATGGCGAAGCCGATCGTCTCCACGAACACCGACCCGTCGGTGACGCCCATGCGCAGGTGCGCCCCATCGCCCACCACCCTACGGGTCACCGCGTGTACGGAGCGCACGGCGCACACCGGCTGCGGGTTGCCGGGCCCAAACGGTCCGAGCGCCTCCAGCGCGGTCACCAGCGGGACCGTCACGTCCGCAAGGGACACCTCGGCGTCGACGTCGAGCGCGGCGGGCGCCGCGGGGGCGCGGGCGGCCGCCACCTCGAGAAACGCGTGCCGGAATGCCTCGACGGATCCCGCGTCGATGGACAACCCGGCCGCCATCGCGTGCCCGCCGAACCCGCGCAGGTGCGCGCGGCAGGCATCGAGCGCCTGGACCAGGTGGAATCCCTCGATGCTGCGCGCCGAGCCGCGTCCCACGCCGTCCGCGAGCGCCACCGCAACGGCGGGCCGGCCGAACTGCTCCACCAGGCGTCCGGCCACCAGCCCGACGACGCCGGGATGCCAGCCTTCCCCCGCGACGACGAGGGCCGGGGCGTCCGGCTCCAACCCGACCTGCGTGATCGCGTCCCCGAGCACCCGCTCTAAGATGGCCTGACGTTCGCGGTTGGCCTCGTCGAGGGCCTCCGCGAGGTGGCGGGCCTCGCCCGCGTCATCGGTGAGCAGCAGCCGGAGCGCCGGCGTGGGATCGCCGAGCCGGCCGGGCGCGTTCAGGCGGGGCCCGAGCTGCCAGCCGATGTGCCATGCCTCAAGCGGCCCCGTGATGCCGGCGACGTCGACGAGCGCGCGGATGCCGGCGATGGGCGCGGTGCGGAGCTGCGCGAGTCCGCCCGCCGCGAGCCGCCGGTTGTCACCGAGCAGCGGCACGACGTCGGCGATGGTCCCGAGCGCGGCGAGGGCGGCGAGCCCCTCGGGCGCACCCTGACCCGCCGCGCGACGCCGGAGCGCCCACGCCAGCAGGTAGGCCAGGCCGGCCGCGCACGGCGGAGGGTCAAGGACGCCCGCGCCCTCCGCCGGCGCCACGACGAGCGCCGCCGGCCGCTCGGGCCCCGGCGTGTGGTGGTCGACGACGATGACGTCGAGGCCGAGCGCGGCCGCCCGGGCGACGGCGTCGTAGGCGGTGATGCCGCAGTCCGCGGCAACGAGCACGCGCGCGCCCTGCGCCGCGAGCGCCTCCACGGCCGGCATCCCGAGACCGTAGCCGTCCCGGAGACGGTGCGGTACGTACCACAGCGGGTCCGCGCCGAGACCCCGGAGCGTCCGCACCAGGATCGCGGTGGCGCAGATGCCGTCGACGTCGTAATCGCCGTGGATGGCCACGCGCTCGCCCAACGCCACCGCAGCCGCGAGCCGGTCGGCCGCGTGCGCCATGCCCGGCACGGTCAGGGGATCGGCAAGCCGGTCGAGCGAGGGCGCGAGGAACTCCCGGGCGTCCTGCGCCGACACGACGCCGCGCCGGCGCAGGATCTGCCCCACGAGCACGGGCACGCCGAGTTCACGCGCCAGTGCTCCGGCGCCGGCGTCCGCCGGCGCCACGACCCACGGGAGGCGCTCGAGCACGGCCATACTTGCATTATAAGGGAGGCCGGTGTCGAGGCATCGCCCGGCTCCCGGAAGACGTCCCCGGGAGCGCTACGCGACCGGGCGCCTCGTCCCGCGCCGGGCGACGCTACGGGAACCGGCGGGTGTCGTCGGCGCCCGGAGCGGAGCCGCCGCTCGTGCCCGACGGCTGAGGCCGCGGCGCGCCCTCTGTGGCGCGCACGCGCTGCTCCAGGTCGCGGATGCGGCTCCCGAGGCGCGAGCGATGCGGGAGCCAGGAGAGAAACGTGACGAGCGCGCCGGCCACGCCGGCGCCCACGATCGCGAGCGCCAGCGAGCCGTTGTACAGCTGCCATTGCGCAAACTTGACCGTCACCGCGGCGTTGTTGCTGAGCGCGAAGATGGTGACGGCGACGAGGATCACGAGCATCCAGATCGGCGCTCCACGCATCGGCGGCCCCTACCGGCGGCGGCGCCCGCCCCGGCGCCGGCCGGATGCCGGCCGCGCCGGCGCGTTCAGCACGGGAGCCGCCATCGCCTCGTCGCCGCTGCCGTCGTCCGAGGCCGCGGGCTCCCGCACCGGCGGCACGGCGCGGGCCGGCGTGCCGCCCCGCGCGGCGCCCCGCCGCTCCGCCCAGTTGTACCAATCCACGAGGATCGGGCTCGCGTTGAAGATGGACGAGTAGCCTCCGGTGAGGATGGCCACCACCAGGCCGAACGCGACGCTCCGGATCGTCTCGCCTCCGAAGACGTACACCGCCCCGATCGCGAGCACCGCGGTCATCGCCGTGTTGATCGACCGCACGAGGGCCTCGAGCACGCTGCGGTTGACGAGGGGCTCAAACGGCTCCCGCGTGCGCATGTTCAGGTTCTCTCGAATCCGGTCGAAGATCACGATGGTGTCGTTGATGGAGTAGCCCGCGACCGTGAGCAGGACCGCGAGGAACGAGCTGTCCACCTCGAATTGGGTCAACGCAAACGCGCCGATGACCACGAGGAGGTCGTGGAGCAGCGCCACGTCGGCGGCGATGGCAAACCGCACCGACCGGAATCGAATCGAGATGTAGACGACCTGGAGGACCAGGCCGATCACGACCCCCGTGACCGCCGCGTTGCGCAACTCGGCGCCGATCTCCGGCCCCACGGTGTCCTCGCGCAGCATCTCCGTGCGCGGGAACCGGCCGCGCACGGCGGCGGTGATCTGGTTCATCTGCAGCTGCGTGAGCGGCCGCGTCTTGATGAACACCTCGTTCTGGCCCGATCGCTGGATCACCGCGTCCGCGAGGCCGAACCGGGTCATGATCGCGCGGATGTCGCCGTCGTCGAACGGGTCGTCGATCCGGAGCTGCAACTGGTTGCCGCCGGTGAAGTCGACGCCCCAGTTGAGCGCGTGGTGGTCGCGCGCATGGTGCACGTAGAGCGCGACGAGCCCCGGCACGATCACCGCCAGCGACAAGAGATAGTACCAGCGGCGGTGGCGGATCAGGTTGAAGGTCTTGTCCACGCGGCTATTCCCCCGCGCCGGTCTCGGCGGCGACCGGCCGGCCGCGTCCCAAGGACGCCAGGCTCTGGATCGCGCCGGCGAGCGCCGGGGCGTCGAGCGCCACGTCCACGAACACGCGCGTCACCACGATCGCGGTGAAGATGCTCGTCAGGATGCCCAGGATGAGCGTCACCGCGAACCCGCGCACCGGCCCGGTGCCGAGCCACAGCAGGACCGTGGCGCCGATCAAGGTCGTCGCGTTGGAGTCGAGGATCGTGACGATCGCGCGGGCCCACCCCGCCGCGACCGACGCGCGGAGGGTCTTGCGGGACCGCAGCTCTTCCTTGACCTTTTCGAAGATGATGACGTTCGCGTCCACGGCCACGCCGAGCGACAGGATGAACCCCGCGATCCCCGGCAGGCTCAGCGTCGCGCCGATCCCGGCCATGAGCGCGAACAGGATCAGCGTGTACACCCCGAGCGCGAGATCGGCCAGCAACCCCGCGAACCGGTAGTACAGGAACATGAACAGGCCGACCAGGACGATCGCGATCTCGCCCGCGCGCACGCTGCGGTCGATCGAGTCGCGGCCCAGCACGGGCCCCACCGTCCGGTTCTCGACGACCGTGACCGGCAGCGGCAGGGCGCCGGCCCGCAGCAGCACCGCCAGGTCGCGCGCGGAGTCCAGCGTGAAGCCGCCCTCGATCACGCCCTTGCCGCCCGGGATCGGGCTGTTGATCACGGGCGAGCTGATGACCCGGTCGTCGAGCACGATCGTCAGGTACTTGCCGATGTTTTTGGTCGTGAAATCGAGGAACGTCTTCGCGGCCGTGCTCTTGAACGTAAACCCGACCTGCGGCCGGCCGAACTGATCGAACGTGACCTGCGCGTCGCTCAGGTCCGCGCCCGTTAGCAGCACGGTCTTGTGCAGCTTGATCGTGGACTTGTCGGGGAGCACGACCGTGTCCGTGCCGTGCCACTCCGCCCCGGCGGGGAGCGACTGCGTCCCGGTGTCGACGAACTCGAGCAGGGCCGTCTTGCCGATGATCTCGATCGCGCGTTCCGGGTTCTGGATCCCGGGCAGCTGGACCTGGATGCGATTCGGTCCCTGCCGCGCGATGTCGGGTTCGGCGACCCCGAGCTGGTCCACGCGGTTCCGAATCACCCGGAGCACGCCGTCCATGGCGTCGTTGCTCAGCGGCGTCTGGGCGGTTGGTTTCGCCTGAAGCACGATGTTGCTCCCGCCCTGCAAATCGAGGCCGAGGTTGAGGTGCGGCCGCGGCCGCTCAAGGACCGGCGTCGCACCCTCGAACCGGACCGGCTGAAACGCGACACCGAACGCCGCGAGCGCGATGACCAGGACCCCGATCACCCGGACCGGGTGGCTCAGCTTCACGCGCGTGTTCCCTCCCGCCCAAAACAAAAAAAGCCTTTCGGACCGCGTTCATTATATCGGCCTACCGGACGCGGTGTCAAACGCACGATCGGGTGCGCCCGCGAACGGCCGCGTCGCGGCGGCACGCGCCTCCCGGGGGGCGCGCCGCACGTTCGCCGTCTGCCTTCGCCCTCTATGGGGGAGGCGCCGGCGCAACGGCGCCGGTCGGGCGAAACGGATCCCGGCGCGCCGCGCGGCGACCCTCGGCCAACTCCCCCTCGTGGCCCGGCGCCGGGCGATAGTGCGCCTCGAAGAACCTGAGGGCGGCCTCGGAGAGCAGATGATAGTACGCGGAGAACACGACCCGCGCCTCGGTGCCGCTCCACCGCTGCGGCAGCAGGTCGCGCGGGAGGCCCGGGTCGACAAACAGGAACTTCCGGAACTCGTGGACCAGCCGGGTCTTCTCCCCAAACGCCGCGGCGTCGGCGAGCGGCACGCCGGCCGGCGCGTCGCGCCGCGCCTGCCACCGCGGCCGCCAGACATCGAGAAACTCCCGGTAGGCGCGGCCAATCGCCTCCACGTCCCAGTACCGCGCCGCGACCTCCGAGTCGGACCCCGCCCCGACGCGCCGGGCCGCAAACGCCTCGAGGCGCCCGGTGACGCCGTACCGGTCCGCCACGGCCGTCATGAACGGCCAGAGGTCGTTGGGCGTAAGGTAGACGCCGCGGGCGAGGGGCGCAAACCCCATCCACGTGAGCTCGCGGCGCAGGCCGGCACGCCGCGCGCGATCGGCGGGCGCGGGCACGATCAACAACCGCCACGTGCCGTCCCACGGTTCGGGGTGCAGCTTGAAGATCCGCCGCGCGGCCTCCTCGACGCGGCTCTGGCCGCGGTCCGTGAGCGCGTAGTAGCTCGCCCGCCCCTCGCGGATTGGGCGAAGCCATCCCTGTCGCGCCATGCGGGAGACGGCCGCGCGCACGGCGGGCGCGGTGAAACCGAGCTCGGCCATCAGCGCGATCAGGCTGCCGACCCACACGGTGCCGCCGTAGTGGCGCACGTAGTCGCCGAACAGCGTAAACAGCATGGAGCGAGCCCGCACCGCGCGCGCCCCCGGTGCCGTCGCGGCGGTCACGCGTCGGGCGAGCGCTCGAGGAGCGTGGCGATGCCCTGCCCCACGCCGATGCACATCGTCGCGAGCCCCCTCCGGGCGTTCCGGCGGACCATTTCGTGCACCAGCGTGACGAGGATGCGGGCGCCGCTCGCGCCCACCGGATGCCCGAGCGCGATCGCCCCGCCGTTGGGGTTGAGCCGGTCGCGATCGATCCCGAGATCGGAGACGCACGCGAGGACTTGGGCCGCAAACGCCTCGTTGAGCTCCACCAGGTCCACGTCCCCGATCGTCCATCCTGCACGGGCGAGCGCCTTTTGCGTCGCCGGCACCGGCCCGATGCCCATGTACGACGGATCCACCGCGGCGACGGCGCCGCCCGCGATGCGGGCGAGGGGGCGCTTCCCCTGCCGCTCCGCCCACGCCGCCGAGGCCACCAGCAGCGCCGCCGCGCCGTCGTTGATGCCCGACGAATTGCCGGCCGTCACCGTCCCGCCCGCGCGGAACGCCGGGGGGAGCGCGGCCAGACGGTCGAGCGTGGAGTCCGGCCGCGGGTGCTCGTCCGTCGCCACGACCGTCGACTCCCCGCGCGCGCCCGGGACGGTCACCGGCGTGATCTCCTCGGCAAACCGGCCGTCCCGCGCCGCGGCCGCCGCGCGGGTCTGACTCTCGAGCGCAAACGCGTCCTGCGCCTCGCGGGCGATCCCGTAGCGCTCGGCGACGTTCTCGGCGGTTTCGCCCATGCTGTACAGCGGAAACCGCGCCTCCAGACGGGGGTTCGGAAACCGCCACCCCAACGTGGTGTCCTGCAGCAGCACCGGGCCGCGCGGGTACGCCGCGGAGGGCTTGCCCATCACGAACGGCGCACGGGTCATGCTCTCCACGCCGCCCGCGATGTAGACGTCGCCGTACCCGCATGCGATCGCGTGCGCGGCGGCGTGCACGGCCTGCATGCCGGAACCGCAGAGGCGGTTGACCGTTTGCCCCGGCACGCGGTCCGGCAGGCCGGCGATCAGCACGGCCATGCGCGCCACATTGCGATTGTCCTCGCCCGCTTGGTTCGTGCAGCCGAGGACGACGTCCTCGAGCTCATCGGGATCGACCCCGTTGCGCTGCACGACGGCCTGGATGACGTGCGCCGCGAGGTCGTCGGGGCGAACGTCGCGGAGCGCGCCGCCGTACCGGCCGATCGGCGTCCGCACCGCGTCCACGATCACGACCTCTCGCATCGCGTCACTCCCTACCCCCGCCGCCGCTGTCGCGTGCGCGCCGATCCCATCGAATTGCCGCCGGGCCGGCATCCTACCGCCCGCGGTAGGCGGGCGAACGCTTCTCGCGAAACGCCGCGAGCCCCTCGCGGTGGTCGTCGGTGCGGCCCGCGATCTCCTGCAGGCACGCTTCGTACTCCAGCGCGCCCCGCAGGTCGGCGGAGAGGTTGCGCGTCACCCCCCGCTTGATCAGCCCGTAGGCGCGCGTCGGCCCTTGCGCCAGCCGGACGGCCCATTCCATGGTGCGGGGCATCAACTCGCCGTGCGGCACGACGCGATTGACGAGCCCGATCCGCTCGGCCGTCGCCGCGTCCACGGGGTCGGCCAGCATCATCATCTCCAGCGCGCGCCCGACGCCGACCAGGCGGGGCAGGAACCACGTGCCGCCCGAGTCTGGGATCAGGCCGATGCGCGCGAACACCTCGATGAACGTGGCACGGTCGGACGCCACGCGGAGATCCGCGGCCAGCGCCAGGTTGCAGCCGGCCCCCGCGGCGACGCCGTTGACGGCGGCCACCACGGGCTTCTCCATCGCGTGCATGCGGTGGATGATGCGATTGTAGCGGCTGCGCAGCAGGTCGCGAAACGTCCCCCCGCCCTCGGGGATCTCGCGCAGGTCCTGGCCCGAGCAGAACCCTCGTCCGGCGCCCGTCAGCACGACGCAGCGCACCTCGTCCGAGCGCTCGGCGTCGCGCAGCGCCTCGTCGAGCTCCTTCCCCATCGTGGCGGTCATCGCGTTGAGCGCGTCGGGGCGGTCGAGCGTAATGGTCTGGACGCCGTCCTGTATCTCCACCCGGAGCGCCTCAGGCATGAGCCTGTCCTCCCAGCCCGGCCGCGACGCGGGCCACCGCGACCCCGGTGCCGCGCCGCGCCGCCGCGGGTCGATCCTCACCGGGGTGCGTCCGGTCCACCAGGCGGCGCGCGGTCGCGAATACGCTGTCGAGCATGGCTTCCGTGAGCTTGCCCGTGTTGGTGTTCTGCCGGCTCGGGTGATAGCTCGCGATCAACGCCGGCCACGCCGGCCCAAGCTCATACGCCGCGCCGTGGGCGAAGCGGAGACCTCGCACGTCCGCGCCGCGCGCGCCGAGGAGCTCGCGGCACACGTCGAATGCGACGCGGCCGAGCGCCAGGTAAACGCGCACGCGCGGGAGCAGGGCGATCTCGCGCCGCAGAAACGGCCGGCACCGCGCGAACTCGGCGCGCGTCGGCTTGTTGCCGGGCGGCGCGCAGCGCACCGGCGCGGTCATGTACGCGCCGAGGAGACGCAGCCCGTCGTCCCGCCGCTCGGAGGTTGGCTGATTGGCAAAGCCCGCGCGGTACATCGCGCGGACGAGCCAGGCGGCGGAGCCGTCTCCGGTAAACATCCGCCCGGTGCGATTGCCGCCATGGGCGGCCGGAGCGAGGCCGACCACGAGCAGCGCCGCCTCCGGGTCGCCGAACCCCGGGACGGGCCTGCCCCAGTACGTCCACCCGCGGAACTCGGGCTTGCCCCGAGCGGCGACCGCTTCGCAGTGGCGGCGCAGTCGGCGGCAGGCGCCGCACGCGACGATGTCCCGCCTGAGCCGCGCGAGGGAGTCCGCCCGCGCGTGGCCCGGCGCGGTCATCGGCCGCTCCACGCCGCGCGCCGTTTGTCCAGGAACGCCCGGATGCCCTCGCGGGCGTCCTCGGTGCCGAACAACAGGTGGAAACACCGGCGCTCGAAGAGCACACCGTCCGCGAGCGGCGTCTCGAACGCCTGCAACACCGCCTCCTTGGCCATGCGGACGGCGATCGGCGGCTGCGCCGCGATCTCGCGCGCGAGCGCCTTGGCCTCGTCCAGGCAGATCTCCACCGGGACCACCCTCGACACCAACCCCGCGCGGCGCGCCTCCTCGGCCGTGATGGGCTGCCCCGTGAGGATCATCTCCATCGCGCGGGACTTCCCGACCGCCCGCGTGAGCCGCTGCGTGCCGCCGGCCCCGGGCATCACCCCAAGACGAATCTCGGGCTGGCCGAACTGCGCGGTTTCCGATGCGATGATGATGTCGCAGAGCATCGCCAGCTCGCACCCGCCGCCCAACGCGTAGCCGCTGACGGCCGCAACCAGCGGGGTCGCCACTCGCCGGATCCGCTCCCACTGCTGGAAGCGGTACCCGCGCACCATATCGCCGGTGCCCGCGCCCGCCATCTCCCGCACGTCCGCGCCGGCCGCAAAGACGCGCGACCCGCCCCACAGCACGGCGCACCGCACCCGCGCATCGTGATCGAACCCCTCGAGGGCGGCGGCGAGCTCCTCCATGAGCGCCTGGTTCAATGAGTTGAGGACCTGCGGGCGGTCGAGGGTGACGACCGCGATGGGCTCTTCGATGCTGACCGTGAGATGCTCGTACGCCATCCTCGGCTCCCTTCGTCCTCGAGATCGGCGCCTACCGCGGCGTCAAGATGGCGGGGAACCCGGCCTTGTCAAGATTGTCCGCCAGCGCCTGCGCGGTCGTGCCGTCCACGTACCCGCCGACCCACACACGGTACGGCGGACCCTCGACCAAGGTGACCGCGTAGCCCAGCGATCGGAGCCGCAGGGCGAGCGCCGCCGCGTTCTGCCTCGTATCGAACGCGCCGACCTGGACGTGAAACCTGCTCACTTCGGCCGGTACGCCCGAGCCTCCGGCCGATGCCGCGCCAGTACCGCCCGCCGCCGGGGTGGCCGCGCCGGATGCTGCGGATCCGGGCGCCTGCTGTGGTGCCGGGGGCGCGCCGGAGGCGCCCGGCGCCGCGGTTGCCGCATCGGGAGACGCCGGGGTGACCGGTACGGGCGCGGCCGCCTGGGGCGCCGGCGGGGACGACGGAGTATTGCCGGTCGCATCGGACGGCGGCGCCGCCGGCGCGCCGGGTGGATTGGCGGCGCTCGGCGCCGGCGTCCCGCCCAGGCTGCCGCCGGAGGTCCCGCCGGGGACGGTGCCGCCCGCCGCCGCAGGCGCGGGTTCCGAAGGCACGGGCGCCGGCGGAGCCCCGGCAGATCTCGCCGGCGGCGGCGCCGAGCGGAACGCGCTCTGCCCGAGGAGATACCCCGCCCCCAAGGAAGCCGCGAACAGGACGGCGACGACCAGCGCTACGATCGCGAGACGGCCCGACTTGACCAACGCGTTCACCGTTCCATGGACTGCGCCGGGACCTACGCCCGTCACACTGTTCGCGGGCTTGGCGCCGCCGCTCCTTCCTACGAACCTGCCGGGCGTTTCCCGCGGTGCGTGCCCCTCAATGAAACACGCGGCGATACCGATGGTAGGCCACAAGCAACGTGGCCCCGACCAGGGTCGGAAGATAGTACGACAACGTCCGGTCCAACAGCACCCCGCTTCGGGCCAGGACCGGCGGCACGACGTGCGGCGCAAGCAGCGCGATCATCCCCACTTGGGAGACCTCGGTGACGCCGACGCCGCCCGGCACGAGCAGCGCCATGCCCAGCATGGCCGCGGCGACGTACGTAAACGCCACGAACGTGGGCGAGAGCCCGGTGCCCATCGCCCAAAACACCGTGCAGACGCGGGCGAGATCGAGCCCCGCGACGAGCGCCGTGATGAGGCCGAGCGTCCCGAGCGTGCGGCCCTCCCGCCAGACAAGAATGCTGTCGCACAGCGCGTCGGTCAGGCGCCGCGCGCGCGCGCGGAGATGCGCGGGGAGCGGCAGCCGTCCGATCCCGCCGCGCATCCACCCGCGCACTCGGAGCGGAACGGCGGCGAGCAGCCCGGCGCCCACGGCGAGCGCGGCGATGAGCGCCACCAAAAACCCGGTCGCCGCGATCATGCGATGCGGCAACAACACCCCGGCGACGAAAAACGCCGCCATCATCAGCACGATGTCCAAGAGCCGCTCCACGAGCATCGCCGAGGTGGACTGGCCGAGACCCGTGCCGTAGGATCCCTTGAGCATCATGATCTTGGCCACCTCAAAGCTCCGCGCGGGCGTGACGCTGCCCGCGGCGACGCCGGCGAGAATCGAGATGACGGCGAACCGGAGCGAGATCACGGTCCCCGTCAGCCGCGCCACCATGTACCGCCAGCGCAGCGCCTTGACCACGATCTGCAGCGCCGTCCACAGCACCGCGAGCCCCAAGAGATCGGGGCGAACGCCGCGGAGCGCGATCCCGAGCTGAGAGGGGTTGATCGTCGCGGCGAACACCGCCAGGATGGCGACGCCGCACGCGGCAAGCGCGTACCCCACCCACCGGACCGGCGCGGCCGCCGGCGCCGGCACGACGGCGGGGCCGCTCACGGGGCGCTCACGCCCACCGGTGGCGTCCCGCCGGGTCCGTCGGAGCCCTAGACGCCGAGCCCCGCACGGTACCGCGCGAGTCGCTCGCGCCTGCCCGCGAGGTCGCGGGCGCGCTCACGGTCCGCCGCCACGATTTCGGCGGGCGCCTTTTCCAAGAACGACGGGCTGCGGAGACGTTGCTCCAGCCGGGCGAGATCGCGTTCCACCTCCTCCATCTGCTTCGCGAGACGCCGGCCCGCGGCCGCGCGCGCGGCATCGGATCCGACCGGCACGGCGATCTCGATCTCGCCCCACACCATGGAGACCGCGCCGGCCGGGCGCGCCGCATCCTCGCCGGCCGCCGCCACGGTCAGCGCCGACGCCCGGATGAGCGGCGCCACGTAGCGGCTGGCGTCCTCGAGCGCCGCGCGGCGCGCCGCCGGCGCGAACACGACCACCGGCAGCAGCTCGTGCGGCGCGATGCCGAGATCCGCCCGCATGCCGCGAACGGCGTGCACCAGACCGGCGACCTCGGCCATCGCGGCGTCGGCGTCCTGGTCCACCTGCCGGGCCACCCACGCCGCGCGGTCCGCCGGATCCTCCGGCACCGGCCATGCGGCGTGCATGATCGTCTCGCCCCGGTGCGGCAGCGCCTGCCAGACCTCCTCCGTCAGCGACGGCATGATCGGGTGCAACAGCACCATGGTATCGGCGAGCACGCGCGCCAGCACGCGGCGCGTGCCCTCCGCCGCCCGGCCGCCGTGGCGCAGGTTCGCCTTCGCCATCTCCACGTACCAGTCGCAAAACTCGCTCCAGATGAACGCGTACAGCGCCGCGCAGGCGTCCCGGAACTCGTACGCCTCGAGCGCCGCGGTGACGTCCGCGGCCGTGCGGGCGAACCGGCCGACGATCCAGCGATCGGGGAGGGTGTCGCCGTTCCCGGAGGCGTCCCCGCCCCTCCCGGACGGGCCCGCGACGGCGCCGTCCGGCGCCCCCGCGCCGTTCCCGGCGGGCGCCGCGTCGCCGAGCGCGAGCCGCACGAAGCGCGCGGCGTTCCAGATCTTGTTCGCGAAGTTGCGCGTGTCCTCGACCATCTTCTCGGAGAACCGGAGATCCTGCTCGCCCGTACAGCGGTTGATCAGGGCGAACCGCAGGGAATCCGCGCCGTACCGCTCGACGAGCTCCAGCGGATCCGTCCCCGTCCCCAGGCTCTTGCTCATCCGGCGGCCCTCGATGTTCAGGACCGTCGGATTGATGTACACGTCGCGAAACGGGACCTCGCCCATGAACTCGAGCCCGAACATGATCATCCGCGCCACCCACAGGAAGATGATGTCCCGCGCCGTGACGAGCACGCTCGTGGGGTAGAAGTAGCGCAGGTCGGGCGTCTCACGCGGCCAGCCGAGCGTCGCAAACGGCCACAGCGCCGAACTGAACCAGGTGTCGAGGATGTCCGGATCCTGCGTGAACACGTCGCCGCCGCAGGCCGGACACCGCGCCGGCGCGGCCACGCTCGCGACGACCTCGCCGCACGCGCAATACCAGATCGGGATGCGGTGTCCCCACCACAGCTGCCGGCTGATGTTCCAGTCCCGGATCCCCTCCATCCAGTCCAGGTAGACCTTCGCCCAGCGCTCCGGGTGAAAGCGCACGCGGCCATCGCGCACCGCCTGAATCGCCGGCGCGGCGAGCGACTTCATCCGGCAGAACCACTGATCCGAGATATAGGGCTCGATGACCGTCTGGCAGCGATCGCACCGGCCGATGTTCGTCGTGTACGGCTCCTCCCGTTCCACCACGCCGGCCGCACGTAGGTCGTCCGCGATCTCCGTCCGTGCGGCGGTCCGATCCGTGCCCCGGTACTTTGCCCCGCCGAGGTCCGTCACGCGGCCGTGCTGGTCGAGGCACGTCAGCACCGGAAGCCCGTGCTCGGTACCGATCTCGTAGTCCAACGGGTCATGGCCGGGCGTGATCTTCACCGCGCCGGTGCCGAAGCTGCGCTCCACCCGCCGGTCGGCGATCACCGGCACCGCCCGCTCCACGATCGGCACGATCACCCGCGTACCCACCAGCGCGCGGTACCGCTCGTCGCCGGGGTGGACCGCCACGGCCACGTCGGCCAGGATGGTCTCCGGACGCTGCGTGGCGATGACGAGGCCCGGGCCGCCGTGCTCGCCCCGGTACCGAAGGTAGTAGAGGGTGCGCTCCTCCTGCACGTACTCCACTTCGAGGTCCGAGATGCTCGTCTGGTCCTTGACGCACCAGTTGATCATCCGCTTGCCCTTGTAGATGAGGCCGTTGCGGTACAGGCGGATGAAGCACTCTTCCACCGCGGCGTAGTATGCGGGGTCCATCGTGAAGATGGCGCGGTCCCAGTCGCAGGAGAATCCCAGCCGCTGCATCTGGCCGAGGATGGCGGTGCCGATCTGTTCCTTCCACTTCCACGTCTCCTCCAGGAAGCGCTCCCGCCCCAGATCGAAGCGCGTCTTGCCCTCTCGGGCCAGGCGCCGTTCCATCACGACGTGGACCGCGATGCTCGCATGGTCCATGCCGGGTTGCCAGAGGGTGTCGTACCCGCGCATCCGGCTCCAGCGGGCAAGGCAGTCCTGCAGGCCGTTGTTGAGGGCGTGCCCCATGTGCAGCTCGCCCGTGACGTTCGGGAGCGGCATCATGATCGCGTACGGCCGGCGCCGGGAATCGGGGACGGCGTGAAAGTCGCCTCGCGCGAGCCAGGTCGCGTACCAGCGCCGCTCCGTCTCGGCCGGATCGTAGGTCGTCGGCAATTCCTGCATCGTCTGGTCCCTCCTCGCCGCATACCGATACCCATAACAAACGCCGCTTCGCCTAAGGGCGAAGCGGCGCTCCGCGGTACCACCTTCGTTCCGGCACGGGTCCGTCCCCGCCCTCCCGGCGGACACGTCCGCCGCACCGGCTCTATCGCGCGATCACGGGCGCGATCCGGAGGCCGCCGCGCACTCACGCGCCGCGGCCCGCTCGCTCGGGGGTGACGTTCGGTCCGGCGTCCCGGGGAGCTCGCACCCTGCCCTCCCCTCGCTCCTGGCCCGCCCCGACCTACTCCTCCCCTTCATCGCGTCGCACTGCGATTGGGTGTTATTGTACCGTGGCCCGCCGGGAGCGTCAACGCGCCGGCGCGACATGCTCGGCATGCTACGGCATGCTACACTCGAAGACGTGAGCCTCGCCCGATTCCATCCCCTCGTCGCCGGCTGGTTTGCCGCACAGTTTGACGCGCCGACCCCCGCCCAGGCGGCGGGGTGGGACGCGATCGCGCAGGGGCACGATACGTTGATCGCGGCGCCGACAGGGTCCGGCAAGACGCTTGCCGCGTTCCTCTGGTCCCTCGATACGCTCATCCGCGAGGGCGCGGCCGGCGGGCCCCGGGACGAAACATACGCGGTGTACGTGTCGCCGCTCAAGGCGCTCGGCAACGACATCCAGCGCAACTTGGTGACGCCGCTCGGGGAGCTCAGGGATCGCGCGGCGGCGCACGGCGGCGCGGTGCCTGCCGTTCGCGTTGCCGTACGCTCCGGCGACACGCCGGCCGCGGACCGCGCGCGGATGGTGCGGCGCCCGCCTCACATCCTAATCACCACGCCGGAGTCGCTGTATATCCTGCTGACGGCGCAGGGCAGCCGGGCCTTCCTGAGGTCCGCCCGCACGGTCATCGTCGACGAGATCCACGCCATCGCCGGCGACAAGCGCGGCGCGCACCTCGCGCTGTCCCTGGAACGCCTGGATGCGCTCACCGGACGGCGTTGCCAGCGCATCGGCCTGTCCGCGACCCAGCGTCCGATCGAGGAGATCGCGCGGTTGCTCGTCGGCGTCGACCCCGCCGGCCGCGCCCGCCCGTGCACGATCGTCGACACGGGCCACCGCCGCCCGTGGCAGCTCTCGGTGGAGGTGCCGGGGCCGCCGCGCGGGCCCATCGCCACGCACGAGATGTGGGAAGCGATCTACGACCGGCTCGCCGCCGCGGCCCGCGCGCACCGCACGACCCTCGTCTTCGTCAACACCCGCCGCCTCGTGGAGCGGGTGGCGCATCATCTCACGCTGCGGCTGGGCGAGGGACAGGTGGCGGCGCATCACGGCAGCCTCTCCCGCAGAACGAGGCTCGACGCGGAGGAGCGGCTGCGCACCGGCCGGGTCGCCGCCGTCGTGGCCACGGCGTCGTTGGAGCTCGGCATCGACATCGGGCACGTGGACCTCGTGTGCCACCTCGGCGCGCCCCGCGCCATCGCGACCCTGCTGCAGCGTGTGGGCCGTTCGGGGCACCGGGTCGCGGAGACCTCGAAGGGCATCCTGTTTCCCCTCACCAGGGACGACCTGCTCCAGGCCGCGGCCGCGATCCGCGCCGCGCGGGCGGGCGAACTCGACGGCGTCGTCGTGCCGCACCAGCCGCTCGACATTCTGGCGCAGCAGATCGTCGCCGCCGTCGCCGCCGAGGAGACCGGCGAGGACGCCCTGTGGGATCTCGTGCGCCGTGCGTATCCGTTTCGCGCGCTCCCGCGGCGGGAGTTCGATCAGGTCGTCGAGGCGCTCAGCGAGGGCGTCGCGCGCCGGCTGGGACGCACGACGGCGCTCGTCCACCGCGACGGCGTTCACCGGGTCCTGCGCCCGCGACGCGGCGCCCGCCTGGCGGCGATCACCTGCGGCGGCGCCATCCCCGACACGGCCGACTACGACGTGATCCTGGAACCGGACGAGACCGTGGTCGGCACCGTGAACGAGGATTTTGCCGTCGAGAGCATGGCCGGCGACACGTTCCTGCTCGGCAACACGTCATGGCGGATCCGGCGCGTCGAGGCCGGGCGCGTGCGCGTCGTGGACGCGCGCGGCGCCCCGCCGTCCGTGCCGTTCTGGCTCGGCGAGGCGCCGGCCAGGTCGCCCGAGTTGTCGGCCGAGGTGGCACGGCTGCGCACGGACCTCGCCGCGCGGCTTGCCGACCCCGCGGGCGCGCGGGCGTGGCTCGAGGCCGAGACCGGCGTGGATGCCGAGGGCGCGGCCCAGGCGGTGCAGTACGCGGCCGAAACGGTGGCCGCGCTGGGATGTGTTCCGTCCCAGCGCACGATCGTCGCCGAGCGGTTCTTCGACGAAGCGGGCGGCATGCAAATCATCCTGCACGCGCCGTTCGGCGCGCGCATCAACCGGGCCTGGGGGCTCGCGCTGCGCAAGCGGTTTTGCCTCACGTTCGACTTCGAGCTCCAGGCCGCGGCGACGGACGACGGGATCGTGCTGTCGTTGGGCCAGCAGCACAGCTTCCCGCTCGCCACGCTCTTCGCGTTTGTCCGCACCCAGACGGCCGAGGCCGATCTCGTGCAGGCCATGCTCGCGACCCCGCTGTTTACGACGCGCTGGCGTTGGAACGCCACGCGCGCCCTGGCGCTCCTCCGGCATACCGGCGGCCGGCGCGTCCCGATGCCCATCCAGCGGATGCGCGCCGAGGACCTGCTGGCCGCGGTGTTCCCGGAGCAGGTGGGGTGCCAGGACAACCACATGGGGCCGATCACGCCGCCGGACCATCCGCTGGTCACGGAGACGGTGCGGAACTGCCTCTACGAGGCGATGGACCTCGACGGGCTCCGCGGGGTGCTGGCCGGCGTGGAGGCGGGCCGGATCCGGACCGTGGCCATCGACACGCCAGCCCCGTCCCCGATCGCGCAGGAGATCCTGCACGCCAACCCCTACGCGTTTCTCGACGACGCGCCGTTGGAAGAGCGCCGCGCCCGGGCCGTGTCGATGCGCCGCGCCGATCCCGACCTCGCCCGGAGCGCGGGCGCGCTCGATCCCGCGGCCATCGCCGAGGTGCGCGCGCAGGCATGGCCGGACGTCCGCGACGCGGACGACCTGCACGACCAGCTGCTCACCGTCGGTCTCCTGCCGGTCGAGGACGCGTCCTGGGCCGCGCGGTCCGGCGGTGCCGCCCTGGCCGCGAGCCTGATCGCCGCCGGCCGCGCCACGCTCGCCCGCTGGCATGACCAGTCCGGCGCGGCACGCAGCGCGTACGTGGCGGCCGAGCGGACCACGCTCGTCGCGGCGGCGGTGCCGGGCGTCCGCTTCGAGCCGCCGGCGTCCGGAGGCGCGGCGGCAGGCGCCGGCGACGAGGTCGGACAGAGTGACGCGATCCGGGACATCGTGCACGGGTGGGTCCAGTGTACCGGGCCGACGACCGCCGCGGCGCTGAGCGCCCGTATCGGGCTCCCGGAGCCGCGGGTCGACGCCGCGCTCGCCGCGCTGGAGGGAGCCGGGACCGTCCTCCGCGGGCGGTTTGCCGCGGACGGCGAGGCCACCGAGTGGTGCGAACGCCGCCTGCTCGCGCGCATCCATCGGCTCACGCTCGGCCGCCTGCGCCGCGAGATCGAACCCGTATCGCCGGCCGTGTTTGTCCGGTTTCTGCTGCGCTGGCAGCACGTGTATCCGGGCACGCAGCTGCACGGCCGCGACGGCGTCGCGGAGGTGGTGGGCCTCCTGCAGGGCACGGAAGCCCCGGCGCGCGCGTGGGAGGATCAGATCCTGCCCGCGCGCATCCGCGAGTACAGCCCGGCCGACCTGGACGCGCTGTGCCTCGGCGGGACGGTGACCTGGGGCCGGATCGTCCCCGGGCACCCGGCCGATGACCACGAGCCGGCCGCTGCCGTCACGGGACGCCGGCCGCGCGCCGCGCTCTCCGCCGCGGTGCCGATCACGCTCCTGCTGCGGGACGACCTGCCGGTGTTTCTGGAGCGGCGTCCGGACGAGGCCACGGCGCGCCTGAGTCACGCGGCGGCCGATGTCGTCCGTCACCTCCGCGTGCGCGGCGCGTCGTTCCTGCCGGACATCGCGCGGGCGGTGCGGCGGATGCCGGCCGAGGTCGAGGCCGCGCTGTGGGAACTCGTGGCGGCGGGTCTCGTCACCGGCGACGGGCTCGCCGGCCTGCGGCGTCGCGTCACTGCCTCCTCGCGCGCGCGTCGCGCCCGCCGGCCCCTCACGCTGGTGAGCGCGCGGGCGGCGGCGGGCGGTCTTCCCGCGGGACGGTGGGCGCTCTGGGACATCGGGGCGGAGCCGCTGGACGCCGACGCCAGGGCGGACGCGCTCGCCGGGCAGCTGCTGCGCCGCTACGGCGTCGTGTTCCGGGAGCTCGCGCTCCGCGAGCGCTGCGCCCCGCCGTGGCGCAGCCTGCTCGATCGCTACCGGCGGTGGGAAGCGCAGGGACGCATCCGCGGCGGGCGCTTCGTCGCCGGGTTCGCCGGGGAACAGTTCGCGTTGCCCGAGGCCGTGGAGGCGTTGCGGGCGGTGCGCCGCGGTCCCGAGGACGGTGAGACCGTCGTCATCGGCGCCGCGGACCCGCTCAACCTGACCGGCTCGGTGCTGCCGGGAACGCGCGTCGTGCCGGCGGGCGGCGTGGCGATCGCGCTCCGCCAGGGCGCCGTGGTCGATGTCGCGCCGCGGGGCGCGCTGCTGGCGCGCCTCGGGCACGCGCGGGCGCGCGTGACGATGCCGGCCTCCGCGGGGTAACTCGCCGGGCCGGCTCCCCGATCGCAGCGCCCGGGGTCGAACAACACGCGAGCGAGTCGCGCGCCGGTCCCCCGGCCGCACGACTCCCTCGCTGTTCCCCGGTTCGGAGCCTGTGGCTACGCCTGGATCGACGGCTGCGTCCGCGGAACCGTGCTCGTCGCCGGCGGCGTCAGCATCGGCAGGCCCATGGCCTCACCGAGCGCCTCGCTGAGCACCTCGTCCATGTGTTCCACGAACACGAACCGCAACTTCTTGCGGACGTTGGCGGGGATCTCGAAGAGATCCTTTTCGTTTTCCTTCGGCAGGATCACCGTCTTGATCCCGGCTCGATGCGCCGCGATGACCTTTTCCTTGACGCCGCCGATCGGCAGCACCTTGCCGCGCAGCGTGATCTCGCCGGTCATGGCCACGTCGCTGCGCACCGGCCGGCTGGTCAGCGACGACGCGATCGCGGTGGCCATCGTGATCCCGGCCGACGGCCCGTCCTTCGGCACGGCGCCGGCAGGCACGTGGACGTGGACGTCGTAGCGCGACGCGAACGCCTCGTCCGCGCCGAGCCGCCGCGCCCGAGACCGCACGTAGCTGAACGCGGCCTGCGCGGACTCCTTCATGACGTCGCCGAGCTGTCCGGTCAGGGACAGCTTGCCCTCGCCGTGCAGGAACGTCGCCTCCACGGTGATGATGTCGCCGCCCTGCTCCGTGTACACCAATCCGGTGGCGGCCCCGATCTCGTCTTCCTTTTCGGCCGTGCCGTAGTGGAACTTCGTGGGGCCGAGGAACTTATGGACGTTCTGCGTCGTCACCTTGAACGAGGTGATCTCGCCCTCCGCGACCTCGCGGGCGATCTTCCGGCAGATCGTCCCGATCTCCCGCTCGAGGTTCCGGACGCCCGCCTCGCGGGTGTACCGGCGGATGACGTGGCGGAGCGCGTCCTCGGTGAACGTCACCTGGTCGGGCTTGAGCCCGTTCTCCTTGAGCTGCTTCGGGATCAAGAACTGCGTCGCGATGTGGTGCTTTTCGTCCTCGATGTACCCGGAGAACCGGATCACCTCCAGCCGGTCACGCAGCGCCGGCGGGATCGTATCGAGGATGTTGGCCGTCGTGATGAACATCACTTCGCGCAGGTTGAACGGCAGCTCCAGGTAGTGATCGCTGAACTGATCGTTCTGCTCGGGATCGAGGGCCTCGAGCAGCGCCGCGGACGGATCACCGCGGAAGTCCATCCCGAGCTTGTCGATCTCGTCCAGCATGAATACCGGGTTCCGGCTCCCGGCGGTGCGCATCCCCTGGATGACGCGGCCCGGCAGCGCGCCGACGTACGTCCGGCGATGTCCCCGGATCTCGGCTTCATCCCGGACGCCGCCGAGCGAGACCCGGACGAACTTGCGTCCGAGCGCCCGCGCGATGGACTTGCCCAGGCTGGTCTTGCCGGTGCCGGGCGGGCCGACGAAGCACAGGATCGGCGCCTTGGAGTCGGGCGCGAGCTTCCGCACCGCCAGGTATTCCACGACGCGGTCCTTGGCCTTGTCCAGCCCGTAGTGGTCCTCGTCCAGGATCGTCCGCGCCGCCTTGGTGTCCAGGCGGTCGTCCGTGTGGGCGCTCCACGGGAGCGCCAGGATCCAGTCGAGGTACGTCCGCACGACCACGGCCTCGGCCACCATCGCCGGCATCTTCTCGAGCCGGCCCAGTTCCTCGAGCGCCTTCTCCTTGACCTTCTCGGGGAGGTTGGCCTCCTCGATCTTCTTTCGGTATTCGTCCGCCTCCGCCGTCCGCTCGTCCTTCTCCCCGAGCTCCTGCTGGATGGCCTTCATCTGCTCCTTGAGGAAGTACTCGCGCTGGCTCTTCTCCATCTGCTTGCGGACGCGATTCTGGATCTTCCGCTCCAGCTCGAGGATGTTGATCTCCTTGGTCAGGATGCCGCTCAGCATTTCGAGCCGCTCCCGGGGCGCGGCCACGAGCGCCCGTTGCCGCTCCTCCACGCGTAGCTGCAGGTGCTGAGCCACGAGATCGCCGAGGCGTCCGGGCTCCTCCGCGGACATCACGAGCATGAACGCCTCGGGGGGAATCGACCGGGACAGCCGCGCGTAGCGCTCGAACTGCGAGGTGACGCCGCGCATGAGCGCCTCCACCTCGAGCGGCTTGTCCGTCGGATCGGGCCGCGTCCGAATGCGCACCTGGAAGAACGGCGCGGTCTGCACGAACTCCACGACGTGGCCGCGCACCGCGCCCTCGACGACGACCTGGACGGTGCCGTCCGCCTGCTTGCCGACCTGCAAGATCCGGCACACGGTCCCCACGTCGTACAGGCCGTCGGGCTCGGGGTTCTCCTCATCGTCCTTCTTCTGGGCGACGAGCAGGATCACGCGATCGCTCGTCAGCGCCCCCTCCAGCGCCGCGAGCGACTTCGGACGTCCCACGCCAAGCGGGACCACCATGGACGGCAAGACCACGGTGCCCTTGAGCGGCAGCGCGGGGAGAACCTCCGGGATCGACTTGGGATCGGGCGGTGGCGCTTGTTGCGGCTGCTCCGTTGTATGCTTCGGAGTTTGCTCGGTCATCTGCAAAACCTCCCTCGGGGAGCCAGCGCTCCCACCACGAACACGTGCTCGGCCTGCTGCGGCGCAGCGAGCCGCGGTATCTGGATCATGAGCCTGAGCATCGCCTCAGTGCATCGTTCTATCAATCTAATACGGCAAAATCCCCCCGCAGGATTCCTACCCTATAACGCTGCCGGCACAGACCCCGAAAAGAGGAAGAAGCCTGCGAGCAGGCTTCTTCGGGGACCGAAGACACCGTGACCGGACACCCCGGGTCGCTCAGGCCGGCTTCTCCTTGGGCATCTTCTTGAGGTCGCTCGCCGTGAGCAAGAGCGGCTCCGTGTGCTTCTCGACCGTTTCCCGGGTGACCACGCACCGCTTGACGTCGCCGCGGGCGGGGATCTCGTACATGATGTTGAGCATGATCTCCTCGATGATCGTCCGGAGCCCCCTGGCGCCCGTGTGGCGGGCCATCGCCTCCCGAGCGATCGCGCGCAGGGCGTCGTCGCCCACGATCAGCTCGACCCCGTCCATCTCCAGGATCTTTTGATACTGTCGCACGAGCGCGTTCCGCGGCTCAACGAGGATCGTCACGAGGTCGGGTTCGGTCAGCGGCTCGAGCGGCACCACGACCGGCAACCGCCCGATAAACTCCGGGATCAGGCCGTACCGCAGCAGGTCCTGCGGCATCACCTGGGCCAGCAGCTCCCCGATGCGGTGCTCGCGCTTGGGCTCGATCTTGGCTCCGAATCCGATGTTCGCGACGCGTACCCGGGACTCGATGATCCGGTCCAGCCCGTCGAACGCGCCGCCGCAGAGAAACAGGATGTTGGTCGTGTCGATCTGGATGAATTCCTGGTGCGGATGCTTCCGCCCGCCCTGCGGAGGCACGTTCGCGGTCGTGCCCTCGAGGATCTTGAGCAGCGCCTGCTGCACGCCCTCCCCGGACACGTCCCGGGTGATCGAGGGGTTCTCCGACTTGCGGGCGATCTTGTCGACCTCGTCGATGTAGACGATCCCGCGCTCGGCCCGCTTGACGTCGTAGTCCGCCGCCTGGATCAGCCGCAGGAGGATGTTCTCCACGTCCTCGCCGACGTACCCGGCCTCGGTCAACGAGGTGGCGTCGGCGATCGCGAACGGGACGTCCAGGATCCGCGCCAGCGTCTGCGCCAGCAGCGTCTTGCCGCAGCCGGTGGGCCCGATCAGCAGGATGTTGCTCTTTTGCAGCTCCACATCGGACGACCGCTTGGAGTGGGACCCGATCCGCTTGTAGTGGTTGTAGACGGCGACGGCGAGCGCCTTCTTCGCGCGCTCCTGTCCGATGACGTACTGGCACAGGGTTTGGTAGATCTCGTGCGGCTTGGGAACACTCCGCGGCTTCGGGTGGCCGTGGGGTCCGGAGGTGAGCTCCTCTTCGATGATCTCGTTACACAGCTCGATGCATTCGTCGCAGATGTAGACGCCCGGTCCCGCCACGAGCTTCCGCACCTGCTCCTGGGTCTTGCCGCAAAAGGAGCACTTGAGCCGATCGCGATCGTCCCCGGTCTTAAACATCGATGATTGGCGCTCCGTCCGCGCGGCGCGGGATCACGTGGCCCGGTTCCCTGTCCGCGGCTTGATCACGTCGTCGATGAGCCCGTAGTCTTGCGCTTCGCGCGCGCTCATCCAGAAGTTCCGGTCGGTGTCCCGCTGCACCCGCTCCAACGGCTGCCCCGTGTGCTTCGCCAAGACTTCATCGAGAATTTGCCGGATCGCGAGGAACTCCTTCGTCTGGATGCTGATATCGGATACAGATCCCTGGGCGCCGCCCCACGGCTGGTGGATCATCATGCGCGAGTACGGCAGCGCAAACCGCCGTCCCTTCGTTCCCCCGGCCAAGATGATGGCGCCGGCGCTCGCCGCGAGCCCGACGCAGATCGTGGACACCGGCGACCGCAGAAACTGCATCGTGTCGTAGATGGCGAGCCCGGCCGTGGCCGACCCGCCGGGGCTGTTGACGTACAGCTGCACCTCTTTCTCCGGGTCTTCGTAGTCCAAGTAGAGCATCTGGGCGATGATCAGGTTCGCCATCTCGTCCTCGATGGGCCCGCCGATGAAGATGAGACGCTCCTTGAGCAGCCGCGAGTAGATGTCGTACGCTCGCTCCCCGCGGGCCGTCTGCTCGACGACGATCGGCATGTACACGGATGCGCTCACTGCGTCCTCCCCGGTTCCCCGTACGCCCCTGCCCGCGCCGCCGGTGGCGCGAGGGTTCACCATGGCACTACGCCCGCGCCCGAGAGATTATGTCCCGGCGTCGGCCGCCCGTGCGCCGGCCGGCGGATGCTCGTCCGCCGGGGCAGGCTCCTGGGGCGCCGGCGCGTCGCCCGGCGCTGCGGGCTCGGGCCCTGCCACCACCTCCACGAGCCGCGCCATCGCTTTGCGCCGCAGCAAGAGCTCGCGAAGGCCTTCCCTGCGTCCACGCTCGCCGAGCCACGCCTCGACGCTCGCCACGTCCTTGCGCAGCTCGGCGGCCAGCCGCTCCACTTCCGCCGACATCTCCTCGTCCCCGATCGCCAGCCCCTCGTGCTCCGCCACGGCTTCCAGGAGGAGCCGCACCCGCACCCGGCGCTCGGCCCTGGGCCGGAGCTCCGCGCGAAGCGCCGCCTCGTTCTTGTCTTGCCCGCGGAGATAGGTTTCCAGCGTCAGGCCCCGTGACTCGAGGCGCCCCTTGAGGTCGTCGAGCACGCGCTCGACCTCGTGGTCGACGAGGCTGGCAGGCAGATCGATCGTCGTGCTCGCCAACACGGCGTCGACCACCCGATCCTGCAGGGCGCTCTGCTCCTCCTCGGCGCGCTCACGGGCCAGCCGGGCGCGAAGCCCGTTCCGGAGCGCGTCGAGGGTGGCCTGGTCGGACACGGTTCGCGCAAACGCGTCGTCGAGCGGCGGCAGCTCCTTCCGGCGTACATCCCGAACGTCCATGGTGACCTCGCCGGCGCCCGCGCTCAACTGCGCCGTCCGCGTCTCTCCCGCCTGGGCCCCCTCGAGCGCGGCTTCGACCTCTGACGGCAGGAGACCGCCGCCGACCTCCACGAGCAGCTCTTTGCCGGGTTGCAGCCGTTCGAGGCCGCTCGGCGCGGCGGAGACGGTCAGGAGCACGAAGTCGCCGCGGCGCGCGGCTGCCCCGGCGGCGCTGACGAGCCGGCCGTGACGCGCGCGGAGGTCCTCCAGCGCTCGGTCTACGTCCGAGTCTTCGACCGGGCGGTGTTCGCGCTCGACGTGGATCGCCGAGTAGTCGGGGAGCCCGATCTCGGGAAAGACCTCGACCGTGGCGGTGAGCCGGAGGCCCCGCCCTTCCTCGCCATCCTCGACCTTGATGGAAGGATCGCCGATCGGTGCGATACCGGCCTGCGAAACGGCCTCGGCATACTGCGCCGGGACCAGCACCCGGATCGCCTCCTCACGAATGGAGCCCGGTCCGAGGTGACGCTCCAGAATCGGGCGCGGAGCCTTGCCGCGCCGGAATCCCGGCACGGTAACCTTGTTGGCCAGGGATGCGTACGCCCGATCCATCGCCCGGGCCAGCGTGTCCTCTGGGACTTCAATCTCCAGCACCGCCCGGCTGCCGGGTTCGGTTCGGACCTCGACCTTCATGGGGGAACGCTCCTTCGCACTGCCGGCACCGTGACGAACGAAAGCCTCGGCACGGTATCACCGCCGAGGCTACCACCGCGCGCAGTATACACAGGGCGTGACGAACGTGTCAAGGCGACGAGGCGGCACGCCGTATGCCCTCGTGTCTCATTATACGTCCTCGATACGTCCTCGTGGCCGGATCGCCAGAGGTCGCCGCGGCAATGCCATCAAGCCGGCGGCGCAGGTGGAGGTCGGGCGCTGGTGCGGGCGGAGGGATTTGAACCCCCATGGACCTCGCGGCGCACCAGGTCCTAAGCCTGGTAGAGGCCTTCTAGCGTCTTGCTACACCCTGCTGCACGTGACTGCAAAATCCTGCGCCAGGCCTTGTTATTATTGAGTTTCCGCGACCTGCACCTGCTGTACCTCGCTGCCTCCGGCTGCCGGCTGCGGAGCGCCGGACAAGTGCAGTTTGAGCTAACACTTCTCACGTTCGGCGCAGAACCGCCGCGGGCGGTTGAGGACGATGGCGCATCGACTGTCCGGTCCCTCAGGACGCCAGTCCGGCCTATGCACCTTTACAGCCGCAGTTGGCCAGCTGACGCAGCCCGGATCAATCGTGAAGAACAACGCTGAGAAGGGAACTGTGGACGGACAAGCCGCCATTGTATTCGATGAAACCTAATCTCCTGAACTTGTTCATGAAGTGGCTTACGCGCGACCGGGTCGTCCCGATGATCGCCGCCAGGGCCTCTTGGCTGATCTGCGGCACGATGGATTGAGGTTGTCCCTCTTTGCCATACTGCGCCAGCAGTAGGAGCGTCCGGGCCAACCGCTTCTCGCTGGAGTTGAAGAGTTGGTCGACGAGGTCCGCTTCAATCCGAATGTTGCGGCCGAGCAGATACGCCATGAACTGTTCGGAGAAGACACCACGCTGGTGCAGCAGTTGGTTCATGACCGCTTTGTCGATGCGCACACACGAGCACACGGTCATGGCGACGGCCGTCGCTATGCGCAAGGGTTGCCCCGCGAGGGCTCCTTCGCCGACAAAGTCGCCCGCACCAACGATGGCCACGATGGCTTCCTTACCTTGCGAGGATGTGGTCGTCAGCTTAATCTTACCGTCCCGAACATAGAATACCGCGTCTGCAGCATCGCCCTGCCGAAAGAGGGCGTCTTTCGCGCGGTATTCGACCACGCGTTTCCCGGCACCGGGTTTTTCGAGGGTGCTGAGATGCTTGAAGTGCTGAGGTTTCGCTCGTGCCACCGCTCGGCCTCCAAACCGAGTATATCATCTCGGTGGAGGGATTTCTGGCATCGCCGACCCGGTCGACCCGGTCTGGTGATGCCTGTGGCCCGTCCCTCCACGAAAAGACTCCGCACTGCGCATGCCGCTTCTGGGGCGCGTTAGACGCCCGGGTGTCACCTCGCCGCTTTCCGGCGAGGCGCGACCGCGCGTTCCTCCTCCTCAGCGGTCGCACCTGAGCCTGGTGTGCGCAATTGACCAGACACGACGCCTTTGCCCTCGTATGCTCGATTGCGATGCCGTCGGAATGCTAGGCAAGGGATGTCGCTGCCCGCACCCGCCTTCGAGTCAGTCGAGGAAGGACCGCGGCTGAGAGGAGACCCCGCAATGGGTGAACCGGTCATGAGGCACGAGGCGAGGTGACGTTCAACATCCGGGAAATCTGGCCCGGCCTCACCGAACGGGACGTTCAAACGATGAACGCGTGGCGGTGGAGCGCTCACCGCCACCGAGGAGCGGGAGCGCATACGGGAGCATCTGTGACGAGAGTGTTTACGCATCGGTGGCGCGGGCGCAACGAGCACAGAGAGGAGATCGTGCGATGAGTATGATGGCATGGATTGTTGTCGGACTGAACGCGCGCGGGTTCGCGAAGGCGCTGATCCCGGGCGGAGGCAAGTGGGCGACGCAAGCGATCACGGCTATCGCGCTCAGCATCATCCTTCCATTCCTGGGGCTGAGCGGGATCGCATTCGCTCAGTCACAGCAGGCCATGCGTGTATACATCGACGGCCAACTCATGAACTTCGATGTTCCGCCGACCATAGTTCAGGGACGTGTTCTCGTCCCGCTGCGTGGGGTCTTTGAGCAGCTGGGAGCTACTGTCGACTATGACGCCCAGACCCAGCACATCGTGGCGATTCGCGGGGCGCAGACAGTGGAGCTGACGCTCGGCTCACGGCAAGCTAGGGTGAATGCCATGCCCAGTCTCCTCGATGTGCCGGCCTTCACGATCGCTGGGCGCACGATGGTCCCCCTGCGTTTCATCAGTGAGGCGCTGGGAGCGAACGTCCAGTGGGTTGAAGCGAGCCAGACGATCCTGATCGGGACGACGGGCGTTGCTCAAGCCCAGCCGCTACCAGCGGGCGCTGCTCAGACCCCGCCACCACCAACCTACGTTCAGGGAACGATCGATGCCGTCGATTGCCAAGCCCAGACGGTGGTCGTTGATACCGCCAACAGCCAGCAGACTTTCCTCGCGTCGGACAATGCGTTCACGAACGTGGACGCGACAAATCTGTCGTTTTGCAGCCTCGAAGGCTACGTGGGCGCGCCAGCGACGGTGTGGCTCGCGCCCGACGATAACCAGCTCGTGGTCACCGAGGTCGACGTGACCGGTCCTGTCGCCACCGCGCCCGTGACAGCGGAAGTCGTATCGCCCCTCCCCATTTGGGGCACCGTCTTGGGCACGGTCGTGGCCGCAGGACTCCTATACCTGGTGACCCGCGGGCCCGACGGGAATTACTATCGGTATCCTTATTACGGCGCATACTACCGGCACTACTACAACTCCGGATACCGACCGTACACAGGGGTCTATTCAGCATCGGCTCCGATCGTCACGGTCGCGCTGGCGATCCTCGGCGTTGTGCTTGGAACGGTAGTCGTCAACGGCGATCCGTTCATCGTTTCCCGTGACCCCGGCGGGCATATCTATCGGTACCCGTACTATGGTCCATATCATCAGTACTACTACCGGCCGGCGTATCAACCGTACGCAGGACCGAATGTGAACGTCTACATGGGGGCCACGGTACGCCAGGGAGACTCACATTGGGACGCGCCGGCTCACGCCATGGCCCAAGTGTATGGCACTCCGGCTGTACGCACGTTTCCGCAACAGCCGCCGCGGCCGGGGACCCACCAGCTAACGGGAACGCCGTCGGGGACACGTCAGCCGCAGCCGGGAACGCAGCAACAGCCGGCGACGCACCAGCCCACCACCCCGGCGCCGCGCCAGCCGCAGCCGGAAACGCAGCAGCAGCCGGCGACGCACCAGCCCACCACCCCGGCGCCGCGCCAGTCGCAGCCGGAAACGCAGCAGCAGCCGGCGACGCACCAGCCCACCACCCCGGCGCCGCGCCAGCCCACCACCCCGGCGCCGCGCCA
>Ga0209062_1000451_pt1 | contig 124553 bp, 106 predicted proteins | sample Coa_R2_2_FD_187158 | JGI IMG/M metagenome (GOLD analysis project Ga0209062, IMG submission 187158) | Surface soil microbial communities from Centralia Pennsylvania, which are recovering from an underground coalmine fire - Coalmine... | ecosystem: Environmental > Terrestrial > Soil >... | reverse complement strand
CCGCCCGAGCGATAGGTCTGCGAGAAGTCGAGGAGCTGCGCGTTCAGCCCAACGTGCACCCCTGCCTCCCCACCGCCCGCCCGCTAGTCTACCCCACCCCCCGCCGCCCCGGCCAACCCGCGCCTTCGGCCGGGGAACATCCACATTTGGGCGGCACGTGGTAGACGCCACGGCGCCTACACCCCGCGACACGGGCCAGTGTGGCACCACGCGGCGCAAGTGGTGCGCGGCGCGCGATATCCTGGGTCGATTCGTCGCTGTCCGACTATCGAGCGAGGTTGCCTGTGAGAAGGCGCTGCACGACACCGATCGACCTCCGGCGCCGCGGGCCCGGCCACGGGCGCAGCGATTTATCCGAGGAACGGTCAAACGATGCTCCTTTACCGGGTGGTTAACTGCTAGGCCGGGCGCGGGTCTGCGCGTGCTGGTCGGGCGCGGAAGATCGCATCGTTTGCCCCGTACGATACTCCCCCGCTGTCCCGCCGCGGGCCGGCCGGCGGGGGAGGCCCCGGGCCGAGCGCGGGCGGCGGGTGCGGGGGAGGCGTGTACGGCGCAAGATAAGCGACCACGTCGCGCCAGACGGCGGGCGCTCTCCGGCGCGCCTCGCGGCCTCTCTACTATGAACGTATTGGCGGGGTGGTACTCGTCCGGCAGGCCTGTGAGCAGCACGGGGGGCGCTTCTCCGTACGGTCGGGCTGCCGAGGGGCGCCCGGGCCTCGGTCCGAATTCGCGCGGTGCTAGCGCCGGCGCTGCGCTTCGGTGGTATAGCGATCTATGCAGCGGTCCGTAGTACTAGTTTGTTGATGCCTTATGACCGGCCACGAGCCAGGGGTGTACTCTCGGCTCAATTCCCAAGCACTGGCTATGGTGGCGTACGGACCTCAAGCTGGGTCGCGCACCCGGTTCTTGGCTATCGGCCCCACCTCAACAAAATACCGGTCGCAAAGGCCTGCCTACTGGGGCGTCTCGTGACTGATGTGCCCACCGCCAGGCGCCAAGCTCCCGTCCTGGGCCATGAGCGAGCCCGGCCGCTTAGGGCTCTTCGAGCGGATCGTCCCGTAGGGCACGAGGTCGATGTCGACTACCAGGCGCCCATCGCCACTCTCGTACACGGCCCGCAGGATCGCGCTGGACTGCAGCAGGCCCTTCACCACTCGCTCGTGGTACTGGGTGCGCAGCTCCTCGGCCGGGGCGATTCCCTGGCGCAACTCCACTGCCAGCCGGATGGTGGCGCGCCCCTCCTCGTCGGTGGACGCCGTGAGGTTGAAGTTGCTGGTGTGGTAAGCGTCCAGGCCCGTCTCCGCCAGGACGTGCGCCACCTGGTCGTTGTAGACGTTCACGCCATACACGATGACGCCGTCGGTGCGTCCAAACACGTACAGGAACGGTAGGGGACGCAGCGCAGCGGCCCCAAAGCCGCGGGCGCGCAGCTCGGCGGCGAGGTCACAGCCGTGGTCGCGACAACGCGCAAGCACCTCATCGAAGGAGAGCAGGCCACCGCGATCGTGCGTGTCGTAGCGGACGAGCGGCACGGCGCCGCGCATCGTCAGCAGGACATCACCGTTGGCGACTTGCAGGAAGTGGTTCAGGGGGTTGTACTGCGTGATCGAGGGAATGATCGGGCTCCCGAACAGGGCCTCGGTGAGCCCCGGCGTGCGCAGGCACAAGCGTCCGAGCAACAGGCAGAGGTGGGTCTCGTAGCCCGTGATCCCCGCGACTTCGGAGGTGCCGAACAGGTTGGTTAGCCCCTCGAGTCGCTCGGGATCCTTGCCCAGGTAGCGCAGGATGCGTTCGCGCAAGCCGAGCGGCATATACTCGCCGCCCGCGAGCACGCCGGTATGGAGCGCGGCCCAGTCGATGCCCCGTGCCACGCCGCTCTCTAGCAGCTGCGCGAGCGGCGCGGGGTAGCCAACCAGCACGATCTGGTCGTAGTGCGGGCCGAGCTCCTCCACGAACCGGAAGGTCTCCTCGACGTTGAGCCCCGGCGTGACCATGCTCCCGCGCACGCCGGGCTGCGCGAAGAAGCTCGCGCCCATCTGCGACACCGAGGTGCCATATCCCCAGGGGCCAATGCCGACACACACCACGAGTAAGGTGGCGCGCTCCCGAATCCGGAAGTGGTCTTGCAGCATAGCGGTGACGGCCCGGATCATGCCCTCGCCCTGCTCCGGGAAGCGTGGCCAAAGCGTCGGCTCGCCCGAGGAGCCCGAGCTGAGGGTGATCCGGGTTGCGCGCGCGACATCCTCCTGGCGGCAGCGCTCAGCGAGCGGGTAGCGAGAGAGGTAGGACGCCTTATCCATGATGGGCAGCGCGCAGAAGTCGGCGAAGCTACGTAGGCGGCGCGCGTCGTAACCGGCGGCGCGCAGAAAACGGCCGTAGGCGGGCACCTGCGCGGCCGCCTCCTGGGCCACCCGCAACGCCCAGGTCTCGGCCTGCCGCACGGCGTCCTGGTGTGCAGGCGCGACGGGAGCGTTCATCCCACCCTCCGGCCCAGATCGGCACTCAACGCGCGGCATCGAGCGTCTGGGCCGCGTAGTCGGCGAACTGCGGGTCGAGGAGTGCGGTCAGGTCCGGCTTCTGTGTGACGTAGCCCCGCTCCACCAACCAGTCGAGCATCGCTTGCATCCCCTCGGCGTTCACTCGTCCATCGCGCGGCACCGGGAAGTAGCCGGACTGCTCGATGACTTGGGGGCTGATGTGCGCGGCCTCGGCGAGTATGGCGACGATGGCCTCGCGGTCGCGTCCATACTCCATAGCGTCCATGTAGTCGCGCGCACCCTTTAGGTAGGCCACTGCCCAGCGCCGGGCCGCCTCAGGCCGCTCGTGGGCAAACTGATCGGAGTAGGACATCACCGCGACCTGGCCGCCGGGGATGTACTGGTCGGCGTTGAGGACACGGGTCGCGAAGCCGCGCTGTTCCGCGATTGTGCCGAAGGGCTCCGGGAAAATAGCCACATCCAGACTACCCGCGCCCAGGGCAGCGACGGCGTCGGGGAAGGGCATCACCTTGGTCTCTACATCCTGCGCCTGGAGGCCGACGGAGGCAAGCAGGCGGTCCAGTGCCCACTCATTGATTACGCCCTGTTGGTTCTGCCCCACGCGCTTCTTGCGGAGGTCCGTCAGATCGTGGACGACGGGGCCGTCCGGCCCATTGCGAGCGACCATCGGGAAGCCGTTCCCCTGGGCCTCGACCTGAGACCCGGACAGCGCCATCGTGATCCGAATCCCGCGTGCGAGGGCGTTGAACAGTTGAGCGTTGGGTGTAGTCGACCCCACGTCCAGTTGCCCTGTGGCCAGCGGCGCCACGATCTCGGTCGTGCTGCCGAACTCCTCGGGGCGTGGTGCGATACCCTGCTCCTCGAAGTACCCGCGCGCCACGGCCACCTGAAGCCCACCGGCTAACCCTTGGGTGTTGGCGACGCGTACGCTCTCTAGCCGCGTGCCAGTAGGGACGCCAGTGGGCAAGGCCTGCGCCGACTGCGTAGGGACGGCCGTCGGCACCGGGCTAGGCACCAGCGTCGGCCGCTGCGTCGTAGAAGGGCCCGTACAGGCCATGCACCAGAAGAGGCCACCACCAATCGCGAGGCCGGCTAGTCTACTCCGTTCCACACTCTTCTCTCGCGCGGCGCACTCGACCACGAGCAAGTGCGCCGTCCGTAGTGCTCGGTGATTACAGGATACAACGGTCGCCGCCGCTGGGACGCGAATGGTCCCGACTCTGCGCTTCTTCGTAAACTACCTGTTACAGTTCTGACCAGAAGCATTGGGCGTTCCACGGGGCGACGATAACGGCCACGGTGGCTGGCCGGACACGGCTGGCTCGAAGGGAAGGACTACGGGTACAACGGCAGGTGGTGAGGCCGGCCCGCCTACGAAGTCCGAGGCCGCGGTTCTCGCGACCGCCCTGTTCGCGGCCACCGGGCAGGTCGCCGCGGAGGTGGACAACGCGCGGGTCGGCGCGACCGTCGTGGAGCAGGCAGCGCGGCTGCTGAGCGCGGCCGACGTGCGTCTCACGCTCCTCGACCAGTCTTCCGACACGCTCGTCCTACATAGTGCCGTCGGCCCGGCGGCTGCCGCGCTGGGGACGCACCAGCCGAGCGGAGCTGGCCTGGCGGGCACTGTGCTGCAGACAGGCACGCCGGTGCGGCGGCCAGCCGTTCCGTCCACGCCGGTGGCCGGGTCCGCCGACGAGCCGCCGGGCCCGGCGGTCGCCGTACCGCTGCGGGACAAGGGGCTGCTCTTGGGCGTCCTCCTCGCCGGGCGCCCGCGGACAGCGGCCCAGTTCACAGTCACCGACCAGATGGCGCTGCAGGTGCTTGCCGACCTGGCGGGGGCCCGCCTGGGGACGGCTTACCTGTCGGCCGCGCGGCAGGCCCGCGCGCGCGAGTTAGCGGTGCTCGATCCAGCCTGGCGGCCGCCGCCCGATCAGGCCGGCGACTTCATCCTCGTCGTGAAGAACCGCCGCCAGGTGATCGACGCCGACGGGGCGGCCAGCCGCTTCCTGGGCTACCCGCGGCCGGCGCTCCTGGAGCGCGTGCTGGCTGACATTATCCCCATGCCGGCGTGGGCCGACCAGGTCGACAACCTCGGCGCGATCCGCGGCGAGATGCTCGCAGGCAAGACGTTTACGTTCGACACGGTCGTGCGGCGCCGCGATGCGAATCTGATCCCGGTGCGGCTGGAGTTACGCGCGTTCCCCGTGCCCGATGGGTTCGTCGCACGTGGCATCTTTCACGACCGCCGCACGGAGGAGCGGGCCCAAGCCTGGGCGCTCCAGGCGGAGACGCTGCGCCTGCTGTCGGATATTGGCTCGGGCCTGGCCCACGCCATCAACAGCCCTCTGGCCATCGTTCTCGGCAACATGGAGATGCTCCTCGGCGAGACCCAGGACCCCGACGTGCGCGCCCTGCTGGAACCGGCCCGCAACGCTGCCGAGCGCATCTCGCGCGCCCTGCAGGACCTGCAGCGTTTCGCTCGGCCGGTGATGCCCGGCGCCTGGACGGAGATCGATGTGGGGCAGCTCGCGCGCGACTCGGTCGAGGCGAGCCGACCGCTCTGGGAGACCGGGTCGAAGGCCGCCGGTCAATCGATTTGCGTCCGCGTCGAGGTACAGGGCCGCTTACCAATCCGCGGGCATGCCCTCGAACTCCAGGAGGCACTGCACGAGCTGCTGACCAACGCGGCCCAGGCACTGCCGGAGGGGGGCACCATCGTTGTCCGCACTGAGGATGCACAGGGGCAGGTGGCGATCACGGTGGCCGACGACGGTGTCGGGATGTCGGAAAACATACGCCAGTTCTGCATGGAGCCGTTCTTCACCACACGCCGTCCGTCCGGCAATGGACTGGGCCTGAACCGCGTGGAGCATATCGTGCAGCGGCACCGGGGCACCGTCGAGATCGAGAGCGCCGAGGGCCAGGGCACGCGCGTCACCCTCCGGTTCCCGCTCCTCCGCAGCAACGACTAGTATCTTGTGCTACCGATAATCTGTGCAACCGCCTGCTGGATCAGCCAATTCGACAGCGCCCCACCGCCCGTTCCATCCGGGGGCTGAGGCTGGCCGAGAGGCGCTGAACTGGTCGTCGGTAGCGAGCGTGCGGAGCTGCGCGAGGAGATGATAGATGTAGCGGCTGATGCCGCCCGAGCGATAGGTCTGCGAGAAGTCGAGGAGCTGCGCGTTCAGCCCAACGTGCACCCCTGCCTCCCCACCGCCCGCCCGCTAGTCTACCCCACCCTCCGCCGCCCCGGCCAACCGGCGCCTTGCCCGGCCCCGATGCGGCCCGTAGAATCTTCCAGCCCAACCTCGGCCCGGTAGAGGCGCTTGTGAAGCCCGCTCGCTTCGAGTACCTGGACCCTACGACGCTGCCCGAGGCGCTGGCTCTGCTGCAGCAGTACGGCGACGAGGGCAAGGTGCTGGCCGGCGGCCAGAGCCTCCTGCCGCTGCTGTACATGCGGCTCGCCACGCCGCGCTACCTGATCGACGTGAACCGCGTGGCGGGGCTGGACGCCGTGCGCGTCGAGGGCGATACGCTCTGTATCGGCGCCGTGGCGCGGCAGCGCGCGGTGGAGCGCGCCGCGCCAGTGCAGGCCGGCTGGCCGCTGGTGGCCGAGGCGACGCGGCTGGTCGGCCACGTGCCGATCCGCAACCGCGGCACGTTCGGCGGCAGCGTGGCCCACGCCGACCCGTCGGCGGAGCTGCCCGCCGTCGTGGCCGCGCTCGACGGCACGCTGCGGGTGGCGAGCGCCCAGGGCGAGCGCACGCTGGCCGCCGACGACTTCTTCCTGACCTACCTGACCACCGCGGTCGAGCCGACCGAGCTGCTGGTCGAGGTGCGGCTGCCCGCGCCGCCGCCCGCGAGCGGGTGGGCCTTCCTGGAGGTCAGCCGCCGCCAGGGCGACTTCGCGCTGGTGGGCGTCGCCTGCCTGCTCGCGCTAGAGGCCGACGGCCGCCACGTGGCGGCGGCCCGCCTGGCCTTCACCGGGGTGGGGGGCACCCCGCTGCGTGCCCGCGACGCGGAGGCGGGGCTCGTCGGGGCGGTCGCCGGGCCTGATGCCTTCGCCCACGCCGCGACGCTCGCCCAGGCCGCCGCGGAGCCGGACTCCGACCTCCACGCCTCGGCCGACTACCGCCGTCACCTCGTGGGCGTGCTCGCCCGGCGCGCGCTCGCCCGCGCCCACGAGCGCGCTCGGCCCGTGCCGAGCACCGCTTAACCACCACGGAGCCTGCACCCCTTGCCCGGCTAGCGCATCGGCACAAGGTCGTCACATGTCCCCGGGACGGCGCCCCGCGCGGCACGGCTCGTGCTACGTGCGTCCCCACGCACGCACGGCACGGGATCCATGTCGGCGGGAGAGGCCGCGCGCAGGCCCATGGCAGGGGATCATGACACGTACCAGCGCCCAGCATCTGGACAACCCCGAGCGCGTGGCGCGCGCGGCGCAGGCGGTGGACTACGACAAGCTCGCCACAATGCAGGAGCGCCTGCGGCTCGTGCGCGCCACCCTCTGCGAGCCTGTCCGCCTCAAGATCGTGCAGGCGCTTAGCACGGGCGCCCTGTCGGTCAGCGATCTCGCGGTGGCCATCGAGAGCGCCCGGCCCGCCACGTCGCAGCACTTGCGGGTCCTCCGCGACCTGGGCATCGTGGCAGGCGAGCGCCGCGGCACGACGGTCTACTATCGGCTCTGCGCCGACTGGCAAGCACGCTACTTGCAGCAGGTCTTGCGTAGCGTCGAGGACGCGTCGGCGTGACGGGCGGGCGCTCCCGCCCTGCGGCGGAGCCAGGCGCTCCCGCGACCGCCCGGCGCGGCGATGCCATCCGCCCAGCGAGCGACAGCGGGGGACCGTGCGTCATGGCCACTTGCCACCGAGTGCTCGTCGTGGAAGACGAGGCGCCCGTGCGTGAGCTGCTCGCCTACGTGCTGCGCGACGAGGGGCACGAGGTCGTCGAGGCGCGCGACGGCGCGGAGGCGCTCCGCATTCTGGACAGCTACCCCGATCCCGCGGCTGCCATCTGCGTGATCCTGCTCGACATGATGCTGCCGCGTGTGGGCGGCCTCCAGGTGCTCCAGCACCTCGCCGAGCGTGGCCGCTACATTCCCGTGATCGCGATGAGCGCCAGCCGTCGTCACCTCCAGCAGGCCGAGGCGCACGGCGCCCACGCCACCCTGTCCAAGCCCTTCGAGCTCGACGCCGTGCTGGCGGCCGTGGAGCGCACGTGCGGCCACCGCCACGCCGGCGGTTGACGGCACCGCGCCGCCGCCGTACCCTACTCGTAAGGCGATCCTTATGCGCCTGGCCGGACGAAGCGCGAGCGCCAGCGGAGGAGGAGCCATGCGCGGCAATGCTGTGATGGTGGTGGCGGGTGTGCTGGCGCTGCTCGTCGGGTGCGCGCGGCCCGGCACGAGCGCTTCGTCCGGCGGGTCGGTGGCCTCCACGCCGGGAGCGGCGGCGCCGGCCGCCTCGCCCGGCGCCGCGGCGCCCGCTACCGCGGCCGAAACGAGCCCCACGCCGGGCGAGCTGCGAAAAGTGCGGCTCGCCTACGGGTTCGTCAGCACCACCGACATCCCCATGTGGGTCGCCGACGATCAAGGCATCTGGCAGAAGTACGGCCTATCGATCGACGCCACGCTGCTCCAGTCGAGCGCGCAGATCGCGCCCGCCATGGCCGCTGGCGAGGTGGACGTGGCGCTCACCGCCGGCGCGGGCGTCGTGGACATCGACCTGGCGGGCGGCGAGCAGAAGCTCATCTCGAGCCTGCAAAGCGAGATGAGCTTCTTCGTCCACGCTCAGCCGGACATCCACAGCGTCGAGGACCTGCGCGGCAAGCAGATCGGCATCACCCGCCGCGGCTCGGGCACCAACCTGGCCGCCGACATCGTGCTGGACAAGGCGGGGCTGGCGGCCGGGCCCGACGTGGCGATCCAGGAGCTGGGCACCGTGCAGAGCGAGTTAAGCGCGCTCACCAGCGGCCAGATCGCCGCGGTCGTCCTCTCCGCACCCACCAACTTCCTTGCCGAGCGGCAAGGCTACCCCCTCATCGCCAGGCTCAGCGACTACCACGTGCCCTACTCGCAGGGCGCGCTCGCCGCGACGCGCGGCACCCTGACCGACCGCTACGAGCTGATCCGCGACTTCACGAAAGCGTTCGTCGAGGCCCTCGGCGTCGCGAAGCGCGACCCGGCGCTGGCCAAGCGGGTGCTCGGCGCGAACACCCAGACCACCGACCAGGACCTGCTGGACAAGAGCTACGCGCTCTGGCTGGAGGAGCTGGACCCGACCCTGCAGCCGTCGCTGGCGGCCGTGCAGACCGTGCTCGACCAGCGCGCCGACGAGCGGCCAAACGCCAAGACGGCGAACCCGAAGGACTTCGTGGACACCCGCATCATCGACGAGCTGCGGGCTAGCGGCTTCCTGAGCCAGCAGCTCGGCGCGGAGCAGCCCGCCGCGCAGGCGCGCTAGCCGCCCGCTACCGCCACCGCCCCGTCGCGGCGGCGATCGGCCGCGCCGCGCGTCTGGCCGCTCGCGGGCTCGACGGCCACGACCTGGGCGGCCCCGCGCGGCCCACCCGCCCGCAACACAGCGTGTCCCATCGCGTGCAGCGCGGCCACCAGCGCCGGACGGGCGTCGAACAGCGCGGGCTCCAGCGCTAGCGTCCCCGCCGTGTCGTCGGCCATGGCGCGGGGCGCGTCGACGGCCGCCTGGGGCGCCAGGCCCCAGTCCACCAGGCTCACGACGAGCTGCACCACGAGGGGCGTGATCCAGGCCGCGCCCGCCGCGCCCAGCACCCAGCGCAGGCGGCCGGCCGGGTCGAAGACGAACGCGGGCGCGATGCTGCTGCGCGGGCGCTTGCGGGGTGCTGCCAGGTTCGGCGATGCGGCGCCGCGCGGATCGAAGCGGAAGTTGCGCAGGGCGTTGTTCAGCAAGAAGCCCCGACCGGGCACCAGGAGCGCGGCGCCGAAGTGCGTCCCAAGCGTGGCGGTGTACGCTACCGCGTTGCCCGCCGCGTCCACCACCGAGATGTGTGTCGTGCTCGCGGCGTCGGCGTCGACCTCGTCGCCCACCGCGCCCCAGCCGCTCATCGGCGCCACCCAGGCGCTTCCGGTCGGGTCGCCGGCTAGCGTGCGCTCGGCGCTGGCGCGATCGAGCGCGAGGCAATTCCGCCTCGCCGCGTAGGCCCGGCTGGCGAGCGCGGCGCTGGGCACCGGCACGTGGTCCGGATCGCCCAGCCAGCGGATGCGGTCGGCGTGGGCCACGCGCAGCGCCTCGCCGAGCAGGTGGATGCTCGCCGGGGCGCGCGGTCCCAGGCCGCGCAGGTCGAAGTGCTCCAGCAGGTGCAGCGCCTGGACGGCCGTCAGCCCCGAGCTGGGTGCCGCGCTCGCCGCGATCCCATGCCCGCGGTACGTCCCGCGCGCCGGCTCGCGCAGCCGCACGCGGTACGCCGCCACGTCGTCGGCGCGGAGCCGCCCCGGCGGGCGTCCCGGCGCCGAGGCGGCAGCGGCCGCGGCGATCTCGGGGGCCAGCCGCGCGCAGAACACGTCGGGGCCGTCGCGGGCGAGCAGCGCGAGCGTTGCGGCCAAGTCCGGCTGCCTGAGGCGCCAGCCGACGGCGGGTGGCCGGCCGGCCGGGAGGAAGCAGCGCGCGCTGGCGGGGCACAGCGCCAGCCGGTGCTGGTGGGCGCGCGCTTCGCGCACGAAGTACGGCGTGACGGCGAACCCCTCGCGCGCCACGCGCACGGCTGGCGCCAGCACCGCGCCGAGGTCGAGCCGGCCCCAGCGGCGCAGCGCCTCCGCCCAGCAGCGCGCCTGCCCCGGCGCCCCTACCGCCAGCCCGCCGGTGGCCAGCAGGGGCCGCGGCCACGGCTCGCCATGCGGCGCCAGGAACATGTCGGCGCTGGCGGCGGCCGGCGCCGTCTCGCGGGCGTCGAGCGCGCTTACCGTCCCGCTCGCCGCATCGTAGTAGAGCAGGAAGCCGCCACCGCCCAACCCCGACCCGAACGGCTCGACCACGCTCAGCATGGCCGCCGTGGCCACGGCCGCGTCGACGGCGTTCCCGCCCCGCGCCAGCACCGCCGCGCCGGCCTCGGCGGCCAGCGGGTGGGCCGCCGCCACCACGCCGGCCGCCCCGGCTGGCGTATCGCGCCCCGCCCACGCCCCGTGCTCCGCCGCCCGCTCGCCCGCGATCACCGGCCCCACCCCTAAGCACTCGCTCTCGCCGGCCAGCGGTCCTCGCCCGCCCTCGCCCGTCGTCAGCCCTCGCCGGCCCCCCGGCACGCCGCGCCCGGCACCCTGCCGCTGCCACGGTGACGCGGCCCGTGAATACGTAGCCACTATGGCCGTCGTGCCCGCCACCGTCAAGCGACTGGCGAATCGCGCTCAGCCCGCGCAAGCGCGACCGGCTGGCCGCGCCCCCCTGACCGCGCCGCCGCTGCGTGGTAGTATAGGCCAGCGGGAGGAGCAGGCCATGATCGTCGACGTTCACTGCCACTACGTCTCGCCGCGCGTGCTGGAAACGGTGCAGCGCGAGGGCGCGCGCTACGGGGCCAGCGTCGTGGAGCAGCGGGGCAACGAGTGGCTGCTGCAGATCGGGAGCCAGCGGCTCTCCCGCACGCTCTACCCGGACTTGCTCGACCTCGATCGGCGCCAGCAGGCGATGGCCGGCCACGCCATCGACCACCAGGTGCTGAGCACCTGGCTCGACGTCACCGGCTACTCGCTGCCGGCGGCGGAGGGCGCGGCCTGGGCGCGGCTGGTGAACGACGCGATGGCCGCCGACGTACAGGCCGCCCCGCCCGGCCGCTTCACCGCCGTCGCCACCGTGCCGCTGCAAGATGGCCGCGCCGCGGCGGCCGAGGTGCAGCGCGCCTGCGGCACCCTCGGCTACCACGGCGCCGTCATCATGACCCACGTGGCGGGCCGCAACCTGGATGACCGCGACCTCGACCCGTTCTGGGCCGCCGCCCAGGAGGCGGGCGCCCCGATCATCATCCACCCCGCCTACGTGGTGCAGAGCCCGCGCCTGGCGAGCTACTACTTCACAAACCTGCTCGGCAATCCCTACGACACGGCGATCGCCGCCGCCTCGCTCGTCTTCGGCGGCGTCTGCGACCGTTACCCTGACCTGAAGGTGGTGCTGGTCCACGGCGGCGGCCACTTTCCGTACCAGATCGGCCGCCTGACGCACGGCTGGAGCGTGCGTCCCGAGACGAAGGGGCTGCAGACGCCGCCGCTCGACTACCTCAAGTGGTTCTACTACGACACGCTGGTCTACTACGGGCCGGCGCTGCGGTATCTCGCGGACGTGGTGGGCGTGGAGCGGCTGATGCTGGGCAGCGACTATCCCTTCGACATGTGCCCGGCCGACCCGAAGCAGGTCGTGACGGACGCCGGCCTGGCTGCCGCCCGCGACCGCATCTTCGACGACACACCCACGGAAGTGTTCCGGCTGCAGGCGTAGGCGGCGCTCGCCAGAGGATTAGCCAAGATGGCAAGGACCGGCCGTCGGCACGAGGGCATCCACGTCGGCCGCACTCAAGAAGGACCTCTACAGGATCTCTAGCTGGTAGTCGACATCGCGGGCGCCCTGCTGAGCATACGCGCGCTCTACCTGCGTGCGTATGAGTCGCTCCAACCGTCCTCGGCTAGCCTCGCCCTCGTGCGGTAGCTGCACGTACGCAGCGACGAGCAAGAGCCCGAAGCGCTGGGGAGCGTCGCGCACCGGTCGCGCGAACGCGCTCCTGGAGAGCAATGCCAGTTCAGTTCTCCGAGTGGTTCGCAGAAGAAAGACGACGACTTGCCTAGCGGCGCGCGCAAACTGAGTGGAATGAACCCGAAGAACGAGGGATACCCGACCTAGTCAGGTTCCCTCACTTGACCCAGCCCAGGTCCTTAAGCCACCACGACATAGCCGCTCTCATCTCATCACGTAGCTGCGCCCGTTCCTCCTCGGTTTGGGTCGTGGGAGCTTCTGCAATCTCCAACGCGGCGTAGCGCAGGCCTGCATCCTGGAACAGGTGCTCGTCCGACTTGCGCACTGCGATGGTCAGCGAGTGCTCCCACACCCATCGGTACATCTCCAAATGCTCCCACAGGAGAGCCTGCGCTCGCCTGAACTCATCGGGGGTCGCAAACTGCATCCCAACGAGCGCGGCGCTGTCCGGCCAGAGTTCGTCCGGGTCGATCTGCAAAGCGACCTCCTCGCCGCAAGGCTGACCAAGCGTGCGCCGCGACTATTGTAACGTGCCCTATGGCCGGCGCCCGCAAGCCCCGCACCCTGGCGTGCCGCCCGCGCGCGCGGCTAGACTATGGCGACCTTGTGATCGAAGGGGAGCGCCGTGGCCCAGCAGCGCGCGATCGCCCTCACCGTCAACGGCCAGCGCTACGCCGCGACCGTCGAGGTGCGCCAGAGCCTGGTCGACTTTCTGCGCGACACCTGCGACCTCACCGGCACGCACGTGGGCTGCGAGCACGGCGTCTGCGGCGCCTGCACGGTACTGATGGACGGCGCCAGCGTCCGCTCCTGCCTGGTCCTCGCCGCCCAGGCCGACGGCGCCGAGGTGCTGACGGTGGAGGGGTTGGCGGAGTTGGGACCCCTTCCCCCCCACCCCCCTTCCCCCATAGGGGGCAGGGGGGCTTCCGGTGCAGGCTGCGCCAGCGCTTCTCCCCCCTTCCCTTCTACGGGGGGAAGGGGGGCAGGGGGGGATAGGGGGCTCCACCCCCTGCAGCAAGCGTTCTGGGAGCACCACGGCCTCCAGTGCGGCTACTGCACGCCCGGCATCCTGATCGCCGCGCTGGAGCTGCTCCGCGACGAGCCCGACCCCGACGAGGCCACCATCCGCGAGGCCCTCTCCGGCAACCTCTGCATCTGCACCGGCTACGTCAACGTCGTCCGCGCCGTCCAGGCTGCCGCCGTCGCCATGCGCGGCACACCTGAGCCAGGCGCTAGAAGCTAGGCTGTTGGGAAGCTATTGGGCGGAACCAGCACGCGGCATGGGGTTCGCGGGCAGCGCGTTGAGCCTGGTAATCGCAGTTGTCGGGCTGCTTGCCGCAAGGCCCGGCAGTGGCGAATGGCTGCTGTTCATGGCAAGCGCGGGAGTGTGTACGCTCGGCTGTATTGGAGTTCGTGTAGCAGCCGAGCGCCAACGAACCGGTGCGTTCATGATGGTCGCTGCCGCGATCGGTGGCCCAGGTACCATGCTGCTCGGCGGCGGTGTGGTGAGTATCGTCAATGCATCCCAGGATGCCTTCCTGGCTGCTATGTTCGTCTTCCTGTGGATCTTCTGGCTTCCACTCGTACTTGGCTTGCTCGTCGCGCTGTTCTTACTCTTAGCGGCCGCGCACCTGGCACTCCACGAAGCACGCACCAACGCCACTACCTAGACCGCGCTCCCCCCTTCCCTGATAGGAAAGGGGGGCCGGGGGGTTAGGTCACCCATGCTCGACTGGCACGAGCTACAAACAACCTGGACCGGGACCGCGCTCAAGCGGAAGGAAGACCCGCGCCTGCTCACCGGGCGGGGGCGCTTTCTGGACGACGTGAAGCTGGCCGGCATGCTGCACGCCGCCTTCGTGCGTAGCCCGCACGCGCACGCGCGCCTCGTGAGCGTGGACGCGAGCGCGGCGCGGGCGCTCGACGGCGTGTACGGCGTGCTCACCGGCGCCGAGGCGCACGCGCGGTCGGGCTCGCTGCGGCCGCTCATCCCGATCCCCTCCGAGCCGCCGAACTACTGTCTGGCCAGCGACAAGGTGCGCTACGTGGGCGAGCCGCTGGCGATCGTCGCGGCCGTGGATCGGGCGACCGCCGAGGACGGCGCCGCGCTCGTCGAGGTCGCTTACGAGGAGCTGCCGGCGGTCGTGGACGTCGAGCGCGCGACCGAGCCCGACGCGCCGCTGGTCTACGAGGAGGCCGGCTCGAACGTCGTCTGGCACGACACCTTCGAGTACGGCGACGTGGGCGCGGCCTTCGCCGCGGCGGACGAGGTCGTGGCCGAGCGCTTCACCATCCAGCGCTACGCCTCGACGCCCATCGAGTGCTTCGGCGTCATCGCCGACTGGGACGCCGGCCAGGAAGTGCTCACCATCTACACCAACGACCAGCGCCCCGGCCTCACGATCGGCGTCGTGGCCGAGGCGCTGCGGCTGTCCGAGACGCAGATCCATCTCATCACGCCGGATATCGGCGGCGGCTTCGGCAACAAGCGCCGCCCCGCCTACATCGTCGCCGTGGCGCTGCTGGCCATGGCGACCGGCCGCCCCGTGAAGTACGTCGAGGACCGCCGCGAGAACCTGACGGCACTCATGCAGGCGTGCGACGGGGTCATGTACCTGGAAGCGGCCGTGCGGCGCGACGGCACAGTTACCGCGCTGAAGGTGCGCGACTACGCCGACGAGGGCACGAACCTGATCTCGCCCTGCCAGCACAGCCTGCTGAAGCTGGGCAACATGGTGAACACCTACGCCATCCCGGCGGTGCGCTTCGAGCCCTACTCGGTGCTCACCAACAAGTGTCCGTCGGGCGCCAACCGCGGCATCGGCAAGCCGTTCATGTGCTTCGCACTGGAGCGGCTAATGGACCGCATCGCGGAGCGCCTGGGGCTCGACCCGGCCGAGCTGCGCTTCCGCAACTTCGTGCCGCCCGACCAGTTCCCCTACGAGACGCCGACCGGCGCCTACTACGACAGCGGCAACTTCCCGGAGACGCTACGCACCGCGCTGCGCCTGCTCGACTACGACGCCCTGCGGGCCGAGCAGGCGCGCGCCCGCGCCGCGGGCCGCTACCTGGGCATCGGCCTGAGCACCGCCATCGAGCCGGCCTCGTCGAACCTCGCCGCCTACATGCTGGTGACGGGCAAGAAGACGAGCACCGGCGTGGGCGAGGCGGCGGCCGTGCGCCTGGAGCCCGACGGCAAGGCGCGCGTGACGTTCGGCGACGTGTGCAGCGGCCAGGGCTACGAGACGGCCGCGGCGCAGATCGTGGCCGACGTGCTGGCGCTCACACCCGACGACGTGCGCGTGCATCCCTGGTTCGACTCGGATACGACGCCCTGGATGTACTCGTCGGGCAACTACGCGAACAAGTTCGCCACGACCGACGTGGGCGCCATCCTGGGAGCCGCTGCCAAGGTGCGGGCGAAGATCCTGACGATCGCCGCACACCTGCTGGAGGCGCCGCTCGACGATCTGGAGCTGCGCGACGGCCGCGTGCAGGTGCGCGGCGTGCCGACGCAGCAGCTGACGCTGCGCGAGGTGGCCCAGGTCGCCTATCGCAACCTGCTGGCGCTGCCGCGCGGCCTGGAGCCCGGCCTGGAGGCGACGCACTACTACTCGAACCCGCTCGCCGAGCTACCCGACGAGGCCGACCGCGTGCGCGGCCAGCTCATCTTCACGAACGCCGCCCACATCTGCCTGGTCGAGGTGGACCCGGAGACAGCCCAGGTGCAGGTGCGGCGCTACGGCGTGGTCCACGACTGCGGGAAGGAGATCAACCCGCTGATCGTCGAGGGGCAGGTCCACGGGGCGACGGTCCACGGGATCGGCGCGGCGCTGCTGGAGGAGTTCGTCTACGACGAGCAGGGCCAGCTCCTCACGACGACGTTCATGGACTACCTGAAGCCCACGGCCTCCGACGTGCCGACGATCGAGACGGACCGCCTGGAGACGCCGTCGCCGTTCACACCGCTCGGCACCAAGGGCGTCGGCGAGGGCGGCGCCATCCCCGCGCCCGCCTGCGTCGCCAACGCCGTCGAGGACGCCCTGCGGCCGCTCGGCATCCGCATCACCGGCCTGCCTCTCTCCCCCAACCGCCTCTGGCCGCTGCTCCAGCAGGCCCGTATCGCTCAAGACGCCTAGCCTAGAGTCTTCAGCCGACGCTGTAACGGCAGGGCCATGCACCGCGCCGCCCGGCCGGCAGCCCGCGGGCCGGGCGGCAGGGGCCAGGACGTGAGCCGAGGAGGCCGCACGGGTCCGCTGGCCGCTGGGTTAGGCGTGCCGCACTCGCTCCCCGACCATCTGGAAGGACGTGGGCGCGGCCGGGGGATGGAAGCGCGCGGCGCCCACGTCGCGGACCAGCCGCTCCAGCGGCGACTTGCGGAAGTAGGCGCGCCCGCCGGCTAGCTCGACGGCCCGATCCACCACGCTAACCGCCTGGGTGGTGACAATCTCCTTGCACAGGATGGCCTGCGCCAGAGCCGCCTGCGCGTCCGCGCGGTCGGCGTCGAGCTGCCCCACGATCTGGTCGCGGACGGCCCGGGCGGTGGCGTAGGCCGCTTCCATCTGGCCGATGAGGAGATCGGTCAGCGGCGCCGCGCGGTAGGTGGAGTTGATACCGCTGCCGACGGCCCGCAGCCCCTCGGCCCGCGCCTCCTCGGCGATGCCCAGGTACACGCTGGCGGTCAGCGTGAGGAACCAGACGACCGTGCCGGCCAGCGCCGGGTGCTGCATCGGTCCGCTCGCCGGCAGGCGCGCCCCGACCGCCGCCTCGGGCACGAAGACGTTCTCCAGGATGAGATCGTGGCTGGCGGTGCCGCGCATCCCGGCGGTGTCCCAGGTCTCCACCACCCGGACGCCCTCCGCTCGCGCCGGCACGCTGCACACCAGGATCTCGCCGGTCTCGCTGTCGAGCGCGTTGACGCGGACCACGTCCATGCCGGGGGCCTGGGAGCAGAAGGACTTGTGGCCGCTGATCCGATACCCGCCGTCTTGGCGCCGCGCGAGGGTGGGGGTGGTCCAGGCCCCGGCGACGACGGCCTCGGCGCCCGTCGAGCCCATCACGATACCCTCCGCCGCGATGCGGCGCAGCAGCTGCTCGCTGGGCGGGGCGGCGGTCCGGCGCCAGGTGTCCGCGACGAAGCCGACCTGGAAATGGTGCATGTTGACGGCGAGCGCGGTCGAGGCGCAACCGCGCGCCAGCGCCTGCTGGGCCCGCGCCATGGCTGCCAGGCCCGCGCCGAGCCCGCCCAGCTCGGCGGGCACGGCCGCGCGCAGGTAGCCCGTCTCGCGCATGCGTCGGTAGTTCGCCACGGGGAACTCGCCGGTCTGATCCAGCGCCGCGGCTCGGCCGCGGAACTCGTCGGCTAGCGTTGTGGCGAGGGTAGGCAGGTCCCAGCCGGCCGTCTCGCCGCTCGGGGGCGCGCTCGTCGTCTGCGGGCCTACCGGTGCGAGCGTCATGGTGCTCCTCCTAGGAACGAATTGCACGCGTCGCCGCGAGCGAGGCATCGCTCCGCTCAAGTCGAGCATACGCAGGCGCTGGGCATTAGGTCAGTGCAAAAAGTGGAGTAAGATGGGATGACAGACGCTGGAGGTGTCGGGCATGCGCACGTACGGCGGGTTCTGTCCAGTGGCCAAGGCCGCCGAGATCTTCGCGGAGCGCTGGACGCCGCTCATCATCCGGGAGCTGCTTGCGGGGAGCCACCGCTTCCACGAGCTGGAGCAAGGCGTGCCCGGGATTCCGCACTCGCTGCTTGTTCAGCGACTGCGGTCGCTGGAGCGGGCCGGGGTGGTCGAGCGCCGCACCACCGCCAACGGCCGGCGCGTGGAGTACTGGCCGACACCGGCGGGCCAGGGGCTCTGGGACGTCGTGCGGCTGCTCGGGGAGTGGGGGCAACGCTGGGTGAATCACGACATTGGGCCGGCAGACACGGACCCGCAGCTGCTCATGTGGGACATGCACCGCCGGATCCACCTCGATCGGCTGCCGGAGCGCCGAGTGGTCGTGCAATTCGAGTTCCGCGGCGCTCGCCAGGGCGTGTTCTGGCTGGTGTTGGAGCGGCCCGAACCGTCAGTCTGTCTGAAGGACCCAGAGTTCGACGTCGATATGCGCGTGACCGCCGATACCGTGGCGCTGCACCGGGTGTGGATGGGCCAGATGGCCCTGGCGGACGCGATGCACCGGGGGCTGGTGGAGATAGACGGGCCGAGAGAGCTGGTATGGGCCTTCCCCGACTGGCTGGCGCTCAACTTGTTCGCCTCGGTGCCGCCTGCCGCCACGCGCCTCTCGCCCGCCTGAGCGCGCACGCGCCAGCGATCGGGCGGGTGGCCCTATCATCCCCCAGCCTGATTGCCAGCTCCTCTGCAATAGCTCGCTCGCCGGCAGTGTGCCCCTCGTCGGAAGTCCGAGGCGACTGAGCATTCTTGACCGCTCCAGTGGTTTGGTCCACCACCGAGCAGCCGCGCTTTAGCTTGACGGTCGTGCCCCGCTCCCCCAACCGTCTCTGGCCGCTGCTGCAGCAGGCCGGGGCCACTCAAGAAGGATAGGCTCCCGACAGGGACACGGCCCATCCTCGGCGCCCAGCATTCGACGGAAACAGTGGCCGCTTGGCCGCATGTCAAGCAATTATGATGTGTCACGGCATATGTAATGGGATCTCCATATTGCTTTAACACTTCCATAGTGAGTCGGTAACACTTTGGCGGGAGGCTACTCGCTGTAGGCCGAAGCGTCGGCCTCCCAGCAACGCCGGCGGCGCGGACCCACGCGGGCAGCGTCGGCCTCGCACCGCGGCAAGTGGAAGGATGCGGCATGCGACCAGCGATCCTCAGCGCAGCGCTTCTGGCGATCACGCTCGTCGGAGGCGCAACCCCGGCGGCCCACGCCCAGTACACGGGCTACGGGACGCCCTACGGCTACAGCCCCTACGGCGGCTACCCGGCCAGCCCCTACGGCTACGGCATGGGCTACGGCGCGCCCTACGGGTACGGGATGGACCCGGCGCTCGCCTACGGGGCCTACGCGGGCTACGGCGGCATGCCGTACGGCGGCTACGGCTACGGAGCCGTCCCCTACGGCTATGGCGGCTATAGCCCCTACGGCTACGGGATGGGCTACGGCGCACCCTACATGGGCTACGGCGCCCCGTACATGGGCTATGGCATGCCGTACGGCGGCTACGGCGCCCCGTACATGGGCTACGGCGCCTCGCCCTACGGCGCCCCGGGCTACGGGCAGATCAGCAATCCGTACGGCGGCTACGGCACGTCGACGGTCAGCAGCACGTCGGGCAACTACCTCTGCACGAACGCTCAGACGGGCCAGCAGCAAGTCGTGAGCGCGGCGAACGTCACGGCGGGGTACACCGGCTGCACGCCGTACTAGCGGTCCGGACGCGGTTCCCATCCCGACCGAGCCCCGCCGGGCGCGAGCGCCCCGGCGGGGCTCATATCGGATCCGGCCTGGCGGTTCGTCTACCGGGGCGCGCCCTCACCCCAGCCCTCTCCCAAGGGGCGAGGGGGAGGGGCGGACCTCACTCCCCTACCCCCCTCTCCCTCAGGAGAGGGGGGAGACGACGGCCGTCGCAGACAGCCGTAGCGACGGGGCGAGGGAATCCGGAATGACGGCGCCGTCCCCACGTTGCCGCTCGGCCCGGCCGGGAGTACACTGCGGACACAGGGCAGGCCCGGCACGCGGGCCGCCGCAAGTCAGAGCCGCGAGGAGGCACCATGGCAGTCGAGGCCAGCCCCGCAACCGAGGTCATGCAGAAGGTCAACGCCTACGAGCAGTTCCAGCAGCAGGAGGGCATCCCCGTCATCCGCGGCTTCAACGTCGACGACCTGCGCACAGTCGACGTGAAGCCCTGGGCGCGGCGCGGCGTGCTCGGCACCTACATCAACCTCGACGGCACCGGCGGCACCAACGACGCCTACGTGCTGGAGATCCCCCCCGGCAAGGCGACGGAGCCGAGCCACCAGCTCTTCGAAGAGATGATCTACGTGCTCGAAGGCTCCGGGTCCACCCAGATCTGGTACGACGAGAACAAGAAGGTCTCCTTCGAGTGGCAGAAGGGGAGCCTGTTCGCCACGCCGCTCAACGCCTGGCACCGCCACTTCAACGGCCGCGGCGACCAGCCGGCGCGCTTCCTGGCGGTCACCAACGCCCCGGTCGTGATCAACCTGTTCCACAACACCGACTTCGTCTTCAACACGCCCTACCGCTTCGACGATCGCTTCGCCGGCCAGGAGAACTACTTCAGCGACGAGGGCAAGCTGTACAAGGGCGCCTCGGGCCGCATCCACGTGCTGGAGACGAACTTCGTCCCGAACACCCACGACATCGGGCTGTACTCCTGGAAGGAGCGCGGCGCGGGCGGGCGCAACATCATGTTCGAGCTGGCCCACAACACGATGGCCGCGCACATCTCGGAGTTCCCGGTGGGCACTTACAAGAAGGGCCATCGCCACGGCCCCGGCGCCCACGTCATCATCCTGAGCGGCAAGGGATACTCGCTGCTCTGGCCGGACGGCGCGGACTTCAAGAAGGTGGACTGGCAGACGGGCAGCGTGGTCGTGCCGCCGAACGACTGGTTCCACCAGCACTTCAACCCGGGCACCGAGCCGGCGCGCTACCTGGCGCTGCGCTGGGGCAGCCAGCGCTACGACCTCGGCGGCGCGATCCGCATGGACACGGGCGGCGCCGACGTGTCGCTGAAGCAGGGCGGCGCGCAGATCGAGTACGAGGACGAGGACCCGCGCATCCACCAGATCTTCGAGGAAGAGATGGCGAAGGCGGGCGCCAAGTGCCGGATGAAGTCCATGATCCAGTGGTGTACCGCCGCGGAGTAGCCGGGTGCGGCCCCCTTCCCCACGAGGGGAAGGGGGCTTGCCGTCGGCGGCGCCCGCGCTAGCTCCCCGTGTTGCCGGATGGAGGCGAGGAGTCAGCCGGGTCCACGTCGCCATCCAGCAGGTCCCATGGCCCAGGCGCCAGTCGTCGTGCTCCTCGGTTTCGCGCTCGAGCAGCCGCCGCTTGATGATGCCGAACTCGCCCCCGTTGCAGTGCGTCGCGGTGTAGCCGCCGGGCCACGCCAGCCTGGCTCTTTGATCTCGGCAGCATCCCGCTTCCCGTACAGCCAGACGGCCGTCGTCGTCACCCGCGGCTCCCGCGCCGAGCGCACCGACCTCATCCGCGACTTCCTGCGCGCGCACCTGGAGGCGCTCGGCGCGGCCAAGCGCGACCCGGCGCTCGCCAAGCGCACGCTCGGGAAGTACATGCGGGTGGACGACCCGGAAGTGCTCGATCGGAGCTACGCGCAGTGGAAGGCCACGCTGGAGGAGTGGGCCTACCCGTCGCTGCCCGCCATCCAGGCCGTGCTCGACCAGCGGGCGCCCGACCACGAGAACGCGCGGACGGCTAACCCGAGCGACTTCGTGGACGAGCGGCTCATCCGCGAGCTGGACGAGAGCGGCTTCCTGCGCACCGCCCTGAGGCCCTAGCCGTCAGCAGCGGGCGGGAGCCGCGGCGGCTACCGGAGCGAGAATCGCCGACCGTCCACACGGCGGGCCGCCCCGCTGGGCGCGGGCGGCTCAGGCAGTCTCCCGCCGGTCCGGGTCGTGGCGCAGCGTCATGCGCGCGATCGTGCGCTGCTCCACTGCCGGCCACCAGTAGATGCGCTCGTAGCCGTCGGGGCCGTGGACGGTGATGCAGTTGGCCAGCATCGTCGCGGTGTACGGTCCGCCCCCGGCCTCGTCGAGGTCCGCGCCAACGAGCCGCAACGCCTGGCTGACCTGCCGCGGGTCCTGAAAGGTCTCGCGCAGGAGGCCCCGCAACCCGCGCTGCTGGCGCGCTTCCGCCTGGAGGGCCGCGATGTCCCAGTGCTGGCGGTAGGCGCCGCCGACGTCCGCCACGTCGGCGCCCGTCGCGGACACCGTGATGACGGCTTGCTTGGTCCCCGCGTGGCGGAAGTAGCCGCCCAGGGTGCGCAGCATCTGCTCGTAGCTCATCGTCGGCATCGCCCGTCCCACCCTCGCCTCCGGAACGCCTGTCCCCCACTGAATGATCGGCGGGAACGAGCGGCCCGTGCAGCACGCCCGCGAAGGCCCCGGCCATGTATCCGCCGCCGCACCGTCGCTTGCGCTATGATGGCGGCAGCAGCCGCGGACGCGCGGCAGTGGCGCAACCGGCCAAGCTGCCGGCCCAGGTGGGTGTGTCTGCTTCGCGAAGCAGACACCCTATCTCTGGCGGAGTGCTTGGCACCCGGACATGACGAGGAGGCGCGCATGGCCATCAACACGCGCGGCGCTTACGAGATCGCCGTAGACGACGTGGAATACCTCCGCCACGGGGACAAGCCGCTGCTGGCCCGCCTCTTCCGGCCGCGCGGCACCGGGCCGTTCCCGCTGGTCGTCGACCTGCACGGCGGCGCCTGGTGTCGCAACGACCGCACGGGCGACACCGCCATCAACGAGCCGCTCGCGCGCAGCGGGGTCGTCGTGGCGGCGCTCGACTTCCGCATGCCGCCCGAGGCGCCGTATCCGGCATCGCTGGCCGACGTCCACTACGGCATCCGCTGGCTGAAGTCGCGCGCGGCCGAGCTGGGCGCGCGCCCCGAGCGCGTCGGCCTGATGGGCAGCTCCAGCGGCGGCCACCAGGCGATGCTACTCGCCATGCGGCCGCACGATCCGCGCTACGCCGCGCTGCCGCTGCACACGGACGGGGCGCCCGTCGATGCTACCGTGCAGTGCGCCATCCTCTGCTGGCCGGTCATCGACCCGCTGGGGCGCTACCACTACGTGCAGCAGCTTCGCGCCGCCGGCCCGCCGTACCCGCCGATCGTCGAGAGCGTGCTGCCCTGCCACGACGCCTACTGGCAAACCGAGGAGGCGATGGCCGAGGGCAGCCCGGCCCTGGCGCTAGAGCGCGGGGAGCCCGCCGCGCTGCCGCCCGTCTTGTACCTGCAGGGCACCAAGGACGGCGCCCACCCGCGGCCGCATCTCGACCGCTTCGTCGCGAGCTACCGCCAGCGCGGCGGCCACCTGGAGCTGGCGCTCTACGAGGGCGAGGCCGAGGGCTTCATCACCCGCTCGACCTCACCCGCCGCCCAGCAGGCCATCGACCGCATCGTCGAGTTCGTCCACCAGCAGCTCGATTAGGCATTTGGCCGAGGGCGGTGTCTAGGTTTGGCTACGCCAAACCTAGACACCGCCCTCGGCCACCAGCTTAGGATGGTGGCCCTGCTTACCGCGCGTGCGTCCGCTCGCTGACCTGACGGACGATGCGGGTGACGAGCCGGCGGGGCATGAGCCGCACGGCTGCGGTCAGCGCGCGGTTGGTCCAGCCGGGGATCGCCACCGTCTCGCCCGCCATCAGCGCCCGGTAGCCCACGCGCGCCACCGCCGCCGCGTCCATCACGAGCGGGCTACGCATCAGCCGCGTGTCCTCCATCCGGGCGCGGCGCTGGAACCCCGTCGCCGTGGGGCCCGGGCAGAGCGCGGTGACCGTCACGCCCGTCCCCTGCACCTCGTTCGCCAGCGCCTCTGACAGCGAGAGCACGTACGCCTTGGTCGCGTAGTACACCGCCGCCAGCGGCCCCGGTTGGAAGGCCGCCGTGGATGCCACGTTCAGCACCTTGCCGTGCCCCCGCGCCAGCATGTCGCGCAGGAACAGCTTCGTCAGGTGGGTGAGCGCCACGACGTTGACCTGGAGCATCTCCAGCTCGGCGCGCAGGTCCGTCTCGGCGAACGGGCCGTACGTGCCAAAGCCCGCGTTGTTGACGAGCACTTCCACCGCCACGCCCTGCGCTTCCACCTGCTGGTAGATCTCGTCGGGCGCCTGGGGCCGCGCCAGGTCGGCCTCGATCACGCGGGCGGCAATACCGTACGCGCCCGCCAGCGCGCGGGCGATGGTCACCAGCCGGTCCTGGCGCCGCGCCACCAGCACCAGGTCGTAGCCGTGTGCCGCGAACTCCCGGGCGAGCGCCGCCCCGATCCCGCCCGACGCGCCTGTAATCAGCGCCGTCGGCCGCCGCGCCGCGCCTGCATCCGCTGCCATATCCTTGCCCCTCGCCAACTCGGTCAGTCGTGATTGCGCCCTGCTTCGTATCGGACTTACTGCGGTTTTCAGGGTGAGCGAGCCGGGCAGCGTTGGCCGGGCGGCAGGGGACGAGCCCCTGCCCTACCGCCTGGCTCAACGCCCACGAAAACAGCTGTAGGACGGCCAGGGCGCAGCACGCAGCGCCCCTACAACAGGCCCGGCATGGGAGTCATCACGACGCCAACCCAAGCGCCGCGCTCCTGAGCTTGACCTACCGCGCGGGGACGGGCGCGGGCAGGCCGTAGTAGCGGCACGCGTTCTCGCCCAGGATCTTGCGCTTCAGCGTTTCCGAGAGGTCGTCGCGCTCGAGCAGCGTGTCCACGGAGCGCGGCCAGCCACCGTCCCAGTGCGGGTAGTCGGAGGCGTAGACGATCTGGTCCTCGCCGATCCACTGCGCCACGTAGGGGATCGTCTTCTCCTCGGGCTCGCAGCTATACCAGCAGCGCCCGCTCGTGAGGTACGCGCTGGGCCGGTCGGTCGCCAGCGGCGCGTCGAACGGCCGCTTCTCCCACTCCTCGTCCAAGTGCTCCAGCCAGAACGGCACCCAGCCGCAGCCGGCCTCCAGGAAGGCCACGCGCAGGTCGGGGAACTTCTCCAGCACGCCGCCGTAGGCCACGCTTGCCGCCGTGATGAGCTGCTCCGGGACGTGCGACCAGGTGTGTACGCCCAGGAAGTTGCGCCAGCGATAAGTGTCGCCCGAGCCGCTGCCGTGCGCGTGGTAGGCGACCGGCAGGTTCAGCCGCTGCGCGGTGGCGTAGAGCGGCCAGTAGTCCTCGTCGGCCACGTTGCGGCGCGAGACCTCCGTGTGGACCATCACGCCGACCACGCCCAGCTCGCCGGCCGCGCGCTCTAGCTCGCGCACCGCCGCCGGCGGGTCGACCAGCGGCAGGACCGCCACCGCCTTCAGCCGGTCCGGCGCCGCCTGGCGGTAATCGTGCATCCAGTTGTTGTAGGCCCGCGCCAGCGCCGCCGCGTAGTCGGGCTCGCGGATCATGCCCAGGTTCAGACCAAAGGTGGGGAAGAGCACCATCGTGTCGATGCCCTCCACGTCCATGTCGGCCAGGAGCGCCTGGGCGTCGGCCGGCCGCCGCCCCAGCCGCCCGCCCTGGTTGCGGTCGAACCCGTCCACCGGGTAGATGAACCGCCCGCGCTCGTTGTACGGCGGCTCCAGGTACTGCTGATAGATGGCGTCGCCGTCGAGCGCGTGCCCGTCCGCGTCGAGTATCGTGATGCCCGCCTTCATCCTTCGCTCCTCGCCTAGCCGCACCGCGCTGCACCAGGCTCTCTGTCGCACCCCTACCGACCGGGCTGGGGGCCTGCCTGACGTCCTAGCCGCGCCGCCGCTACTGGCTAGCGGCGTCCACCAGCTCGTTGCTGTAGAACTGCCGCGGGTCGGCGTCCTTCGCCTTCGGGTCGTCGAGAAACGTCAGCAGGTTGCGGACCGTCTGCTCGTCGATCCGCAGCGTGTCGGGGAAGTACTTGCTGTAGAAGTCGAAGGTCGCTTGCAGGATCTCGTCGTCGTCGATCTGGGTGTACTTGCTCGACACGCGCTTCGTCAGGTCGGCATCGGTCTTCGCCAGGCGCAGCCCCTCGCTGAAAGCGCGCAGGAAGCGTATCCCCACGTCCCGCCGCGCCGGGTCCGTCAGGATCGCCTCCCGCGCCAGGATGGCCGTCTCGGGGAACAGCCCGTACTGCCCTAGCTCCGACAGCACGGCCACCTGGCGGAAGCCCGCCTTCTTCGCCTCGAGGTTCTGCGGCGGCGCCAGCATCACCGCGTCCGCCTGCAAGCTGAACAGCGCCGCCAGCGACTCCCCCAGCCCGCCTGTCTGGAGCAGCGTCGCGTCGGTGGGCGCCAGGCCCGCCGAGGCCAGCATCGCGGTGGCCGCGAACTGGGTCGAGCTACCCAGCCGCGTGACCCCGATCGTCTTGCCCTTCAGGTCGGCGATCGACTGGATCTCCGGCTTGGCCCAGGCGTCGATCGAGAAGTAGGGGGCGTGCGCCCCGATCATGATAATGTCGCCGCCGTTGAGCTTGTTCAGCGCGGCCACGCCCCCGTTCGCCACGCCGATCTCGTACTCGCCCGCGGTCATCCCCTGCGAGATGGGGCTCGACCCGCTGACGAACTGGGCTGTCACGTCCAGCCCCTGCTTCTCGAACAGGTGCTCCTCGACGCCGATCCACAGCGGCGCCATCGGCCCGCCCACGGGGGTGTAGGGCACGGTGAGCTTCACCGGCTCCGCTGGCGGCGCCGCAGCAGAGGCAGTCGGCGCGGCCGGCTGGCTCGGCGCGGCTGGCTGCGCCGCTGGCGGGGCCGGCGCGGCCGCCTGGGGCGCGGCCGCGGGCGCCGCCGCGCCACCGCAGGCGGCCAGCAGCAGCGCGCCAACCCCCCATGTCAGTAATGTGCCCAAGCGCCAATAGCGCCGCCTCATACTCGCTTCCTCCCCGGCCGGCGTCGCCACGACGGGCGCCGACCCTATGCGTGCCGGACGATACGCGCGCGCCATCGGCCTGTCAAGCGCGCTACCCACCGCTGCCAGGCTCCGCGTGTGCATCCGCGCCAAGCGCGGTCGCCTCGCGAGCGAGATCCTCGGCAGTCGCTAGCGACGAGACTGCCACGCGGACCGTTTCACCGGCTAGCAGCCGGTCCGTGCAATCTTTCGCATCCTTGAGGCCCAGCCCGGCCTTCTGCCGCAGAAGCTTGGTCGACGACACCTTCTTGAGCCCCGGTGTCCACCCCGTCAATACTACCTGCGGCATCATACGTTTCTCCGACCGTTTTTATGAAGCTCATTTGGGCCGGCGAACGGCGGCCGCGCTACTGCGGCGGCAGCGCCGGATGCACGCGCGGGACGCACGGCGGGTCCTGGGGGGGGCCAGCCACGGGCAGGCTCCCGAACGTGAGCTGCTCGCCCAGCGGCATTCCGGCGGCGTCTAGCAGCGGCCGCCGCACGAAGTCCGCCCGCGAGTAGAGCGCGACGGTCGCGTGGAAGTCGCCCGGCGCGAGCGTCGGCGGCAGGCAGATGTCGAACCAGCTCACCACCTCGTCGCCCGCGCGCCAGGCGGCCGTCGGGTGGCCCAGCCAGTCGCGCGCCGCCGCCTCGTTGCCATCCGCGTCCGCGAGACCGACCGCGAACGTGTAGTCCTGCCCCGGATCGTCGGGCGCGGGCGCCTCGACGCGCCAGCGCAGCGTCACCCCCATGACCTCGCCCGGGCGCGCGGCCGGCGGCAGCCCGTAGCCCACCAACCGCGCCCCCACCGCCCAGTGGACGTCCGGCAGCGGCAGCCACGGCGCGCTGGGCGGCGCCCCGGGCGGGAGGGGTCGCTCGTGCAGCCGCAGCACGCGGAACCGCTCCAGCCCCGGCGGCGAGGGCCGCGGCTCCAGATCGTACCGCGCCCACAGGAGCTGCTCCGCCGTCTGCCACCACCACTCGCGCTCGACCAGATACGTGGTCCGTGCCGGGTCGCGGGGCAGCAGCAGCGAGTGAAAGCCCTGCGTGAACCGCGGGCGCGGCCCTAGCCCGCTGAGATAGCTGCCGATCTCCGCCGTCTCCTCGCTCCCGGCGACGTAGACCTCGTCCGCGCCACCCGCGCCGCCCGCCGGCGGCGCCGCGCCAGCGGGCGCTGCCGCGCTCGCCGCGGCCGGCGCGTCCAGCGCCTCCAGTCGCGCCAGCAAGCTCGGCCCCGGCGCCGCTGGCCGTCCGAAGTACGCGGCCACCGTCCCCGCCGCCGCGCTGGCCACCACCGCGCACATTGCTAGCCCCATCGCGAAGGGGAGCGCCGAGCGCCACCGCGCACCTCTGTCTAGGACTATGGCGAGGGCAAAGCCGGATCCCTCTCTTCCCGAGGTTGGGCGGGCGGGAAGGCAATCTGCGGGAGTGCAGGAGCGCTCCGCTGCCGGGGGATTGGGGGCGTTCCCCAAGAGTCTCCCACCTTTTCCCCCTAGGATTGGTCCTGCTAGCGAATTCCGCACCCGCCTGAGACGTCCGGTGTCGGCGACGCCGGGGCTGCGGCCTCGACGGCTGCGGGCGGGCATGAAACCCGCCCCTACGTCACCCAGCCGCTCCCCGGCGAATGCGCCAGCCGCATCTAGGATTGGGGGGCTGGGGCGGCAGGCCGCCATGCGCCGCGCCCACCGCCAGCCCTCCCACAGGGCCAGCGCCGGGAAGACGTAGACCGCCGGCATGATCCCCGCCTGCCGCGCGAAGTGCGGGCTACTGGCCGACAGCACGCCCGGGAGCAGCATGATCGCCAGCCATGCTACCCACAGCCCGTACGCCGGCCGCCGCGCGCGCCAGAGCGCCAGGCCTAGCCCGAGCACGAACAAGACCGCCAGCGCGGGCGGAAACACCGGCTGCGCCGCCACGTCATACTGCGGGTCCGGGTCGCCCCGCCCCCCGAACATCCCCACCGTGCCCAGCAGGTTGCGCCCCAGGAGCCCCCACGGGTCGCCCTCGTTCACCCATGGATTCACGAGCGACACCATGTCCACGCGGAACAGGAACGCGCTCCAGTGCGACGCGTAATACACCGCCAGCGGCGCGACCACCACCGCGCCCGCCACCGCCAGCGCCACCAGCCCCGGCCACCGCGCGCGCAGCCACCCGGGCCACGCTAGCGCGGCCTGCGCCAGCAGCACGAGCGCCACCAGCGGTAGCAGCCGCGCCGGCAGGTACGTGTACAGCGCCAGCCCGAAGCACGCTCCGGCGCCAACGAACCAGCCCCAGAGAGCCCCGGGGTTCCCCCCTGCCGGGAGCCAGAGCCCGCCCTCGTCCTCGCCGGCGGTGCAGGGGCACTGGCGCTCGCAGTATTCCGCGCCACACCCTGCCGGGGGGGGTGGGGGGTGTCCCCCCAATTCGCCCTCCCCTCCTCTAATACCTCGCCACAGGCAGAAGAACGCCAGCGTCCCGAGCAGCGGCAGCAGCCCCACGCGGCTCGCATCGCGGCTGAGGTGCAGGTGCCAGAGGGAGACCGCTTGCAGCAGTGCCGTCAGCAGGGCCAGGCCCGCCGAAGCGAATACCGCTCGCACCAGCAGGTAGGTGGCCAGCACGCAGGCTATCCCGGCCAGCGCCGCCGGCAAGCGCAGCGCGAGCGCGCTCGGTCCCAGCAGCGCCGTGCTCAGCGCCGCCAGGTACACGTACAGGGGCTCGGCGCCATTGTTCGCCGCGAAATAGAGCGTCGGGTGGCCCGCCAGTACCCGCAGGGCGTCGACGCCCGTGTAGCCCTCGTCCACGTCGAACGGGTCCGGCCCGCCGCCCACCACCCACAGGCGCAGCACCGCGGCCACGAACAGCACGCCGAGCAGGGGGCCCCAGGCGCGCAGCCAGCGCCGCGCGAGGCCGACACGGCGGCGCTGGCTCGGACGCAAGGGGGTCGGAGGAGATGCGGTCGACGGCAGCACGCCTCATTGTAGGCGAGATGCCCCCACGAGGCAGCACGCCTGGTCGTCGCCGCGACCACCGGGACGCCGCGACCACATGATATAATAAGTGATCTCTTATGCAGATGATCCAATCGGCTGGCCGGACGGATATCCGAGTGGTCGGCTGGCGTCCCGGGCAGCATGGGTTGCCGCGCAGCGCGCGGATGGAAAGCGACCCGAGGCTGAGCCGGGACAGGAGCGGACCGAGGCAATCGGGAGTATCATGCGGGAAAGGGAGAGGCAGGGCCCCCTGTCGCCCGACGCCGCGGGCCCGGGTAGCGGTATCGGGCGGCGAGCGGGAGCGCTCGCCGGGGCGTAAGATGGGCGCGCGTCCGCGCGCCCCTGGGGTCGCAGCGGAGTGGAGGCGCACGATGAACGGGCCGGCAACCGCACTCCGACGCGTGGTGGTCTTCCTCGCCGTGCTGGCGGCCACGGCTTTCACCGCGGCGCCCCCGCCCGGGCCGGCCGCGGCGCTCGCGGCGCCGCCGGCGGCCCCGCCGCCACAGCTTAGCCCTGTCCGCTTTGGCTCACCCCAGGCGATCTCGGACGCCGGCGTGTTCATCGGCAGCGAGCACGGCTACTTCCGCGAGCAGGGGCTGGACGTGGAGACCGTGCCGTTCCAGAGCGGCCCGAACACCATTCCGGCGCTGGCGGCCGGCGACCTGGAGACGGCCGGCGGCACGATCAGCGTCGCGCTGCTCAACGCCCTGGAGCGCGGCATCCAGATCAAGATGGTGGCGGACAAGGGGACTTCGCGGCCCGGCTTCGAGTTCGTGCAGGTGCCCGTGCGCCGCGACCTCGCGGAGAGTGGCGCGGTCCGCACGATCGGCGACCTGCGCGGCCGACACGTGGCCGTCGCCTCGCTCCAGAGCGGCGCGGAGTCGCTGGTGGCCCACGTCCTGGCTCGCGGCGGCCTGAGCATCAGCGACGTGGACCTGGTCCCGCTCGGCTACGGCGACATGGTGGTGGCCTTCGGCAACGACGCGATCGACAGCGCCAACATCATCGAGCCATCGCTTAGCGCGGCGATCGACCGGAATCTCGTGACCACCTGGGAACCGGGATACAGCAGCGCCGCGTTCGGCGGCGTGTACCAGGCCGCCACGATCGCCTACTCGGGCCAGTTCGCGACCCAGGCTGACCTGGCCCGCCGCTTCATGGTCGGCTACCTCAAGGGCGTGCGCGACTACAACGACGCCTTCGTCAAGAACCAGGGCCGCGACGAGATCGTGCGCATCCTCATCGAGAACACGGCGGTCAAGGACCCTGCCGTCTACGACCGCATGAACATGGCCGGCCTCGATCCGGACGGCCGCATCGCCCGCCAGAGCCTCCAACTCGACATGGACTACTTCCGACAGATGGGCTACTATACAGGCCCCGTCACCCTGGACGACCTGATCGACACGTCGTTCGCCGAGTATGCGGCCCAGCAGCTCGGGCCTTACCAGTAGACGCCGGCGCCCCCGGCCAGAGCGCCTCTCGCGGAGTATGGAGGCCGTATGCGGTACCGGCGACGATGGCTCCCCGCACTGTCGCTCCTCGCCCTGACCCTCGCGGCTTGCGGCCCCGGACGGGCCACGCTCCAGCCGGCCACATCCGACTCGCCGGCCGCGGCGCCTGCCGACGCGGCGAGCCAGCCTACGACAGCCGCGGACGCGCCGGCCACGCCGGTCGCCTCGCTGCCGCAGAAGGTCACCGTGTCCTACTCGTCGATCTCCGGCTCGTTCCTGCCGCTCTTCGTGGCGATGGAAAATGGCCTGTTCGCCAAGCAGGGGCTCGACGTCGACGTCACCTATATCGCCAGCGGCACCACCTCCATGCAGAGCCTGATCGCCGGCGACGTGCAGTTCATCGTCACCTCGGGCGCCGAGCCGACCGCGGCCTACCTGGGCGGGGCGCCGGTGCGGATCATCCTGGGCTGGCTGCGCACGCTGCCCGCGCTGTTCATGGTCAATCCGAGCATCACCAGCCCCGAGCAGCTGCGCGGCCAGACGATCGGCATCACACGGTTCGGCGGGCAGCCGCACGTGGCCGCCCGCCTGGCGCTCAAGGCCTGGGGCCTGGACCCGGATACCGACGTGCAGTACCTGCAGCTTGGCGGCGTGGCCGAGATCATGGCGGCCACGCAGTCGGGCGCCGTGGCGGGCGGGGCCTACTCGCCGCCGACCAACGTCAAGGCCCGCAAGCTGGGCCTGCGGACGCTCGGCGACCTCGGCCAGATGGGCATTCCGTACCAGGGCAGCGTCCTGGCCGGCCTCCAGCCGTATCTCGACGCCAACCCGGAGGTCGTGCGGCGGTTCGAGCGCGCGATGCTCGAAGGCATCCAGGTCTCGCTGACCGACGATGCCGCCACCCAGGCGGCGCTCGCCAAGTTCACCCGCACCGACGACCCGGAGCTGCTGGACGAGACGATCTCGTACTACCGGAGCGTCGTGCAGCGCAAGCCCTATCCGTCGGCCGCCGGGCTGCAGACGGTGCTGGACGACCTCGCGGAGAGCGATCCCCGCGCGCGCACGATCCAGCCCCTCGACATCGTGGACACCACGGTGCTCGAACAGCTCGACCGCGAAGGCTATCTCAAGCAGCTCTTCGGCGAGTGAGGGTGCAGTGCCGCTCGCGCCACCCTCGCCGTGAGGGTGCTGGATTGGAGGTTACCCACCGTAAGAGAGGGCCACGGAGGTTGCGAGGCGCGTACCGGCCGACAGGGGGCAGGAGATGGACGACGATTCTGGGAGGCGATCTCCGCACGAGCGGCGGGCGGCTAGCGCCCGGTCCGCGCCGTTCATGGCGATTAGCCGCCGGGGCTTCCTGGGCTGGTGCTCGGCGGCGTTTCTGATACCGGCCTTCGCGGCCTGTGCCGAGTCGCACGCGCCCGCGGCACCGCCGGCCACGGACACCCCCGGCACGCCGGCAGCGTCGCCGCCGGCGCTCGGGCCGATGCGCATCAATTACAACGCCATCGCCGGCGTGATGTCCGGCATCTGGATGGCCGCCGACACGGGCGCCTGGCAGGAATGCGGCATCGAGCCCGAGATCTCGAACATCAACTCCAGCTCGCGGGTGCTGCCCGCGCTCATCGCCAACGAGCTCGACGGCAGCGCGCTCGACGTGATGGCCGGGGTGCGGGGTATCGCGAGCGGCAGCGACGTGGTGTTTCTGGCGTCCCTGAGCAACCGGCAGCTGTTCTCGGTGTTCGTCCGCCCGGACATCCAGCAGCCCGCGGACCTGGCGGGCAAGGAGTGGGGCATCACCCGCGTGGGGGCGTCCACGGACGTGGCCTCGCACCTGGCGCTCGAACAGTGGGGCATGTCGGACGACGACATCACCTTCATCCAGCTCGGCGCGGCCGCGAACACCCTCGCGGCGCTCGAGAGCGGGCAGATCGACGCCGCCACGCTCGGCCCGCCGCACACCCTCCAGGCCCGGGCCGACGGGTACCGCGAGCTGATCAACCTCGCCGAGGACGGCCCGGCGTTCCCCTCGATCGGGCTGGCGATGATGCGCCCGCTGCGGACGGAGCGGCCCGAGCTGGCCTACGCCTTCGTGAAGGGCTACGCGCTCGGCGTGAAGCGCCTGCGCGCGAACAAGGACGCCACGCTGGCCGCCTACCACAAGTACCTGCAGACCGACGACCCCGAGATCCTGGACTCGACGTACACGCTCGCCCGGCGCTACCTGGCCTGGCCGCCGACGATTCCGGCGGACGGGCTGGACCGGGTGCGGCAGGCCGTGGCGACCCAGGAGGACCCGCACGCGGCCGATCTGACCGACGCGCAGATCTACGACAGTCAGTTCGTGGACCAGCTTCAGGCCGAGGGGATGTTCGCGTAGCGCACGGACGCCGCTGCCAGCCCCGCGCCGCAAGGCAGGCCCTCCCTGGGCGGCGCTGGTGCGTGGCTGGCCGGTCGGCGAGGCGGCAAGGAGGTCGGTCATGCGCCGCGCATCGGCGCTCCTGACGTTGTGGACCCTCGTTAGCTTGCTGCTCGTGGCGTGCAGGCCGGACGCCGGCGCGGCCCCGGCCCCCGCGGTCCCACCGGCGGGGGCGGCGGAGCCCGCGGCCGCCGCCCCGGCCGCCGCGCCCGCGCCCGCTAGCCAGCCACCGGCCCAGCCCGTCGCGGTGCAGGGCGGGCTGCTGCCCTCCATCCTCAGCGCCCCCATCTTCGCGGGCGTCGACATGGGCATCTACCAGCAGAACGGCCTCGACGTCACGGTCGAGCCGTTCACCGTCACGAGCGACATCATGACCCTCGTGGGCAGCGGCCGCCTGCAGTTCGGCCAGGCCACCATGGGCTCCGCCGCCTTTAACGCCTTCAACCGCGGCGTCGACCTGGTGATCACCGCCGGCGGCCCGCTGGGGATCCTGCACCTCCTCATCCGCAAGGACCTCTGGGACAGCGGCGCCATTCGCTCAACCCGCGACCTCAAGGGGACGCGCTTCGCGCTCAACGGCCGGGGCGTCATTATCGAGTACGTCCAGTACAAGATCCTGGAGCGCGGCGGCCTCACGCCCGACGACGTCGAGGTTCCCATCCTGCCCTGGCCCGACCAGATTCCCGCGCTGGGGAACCACGCCATCGACGTGGGCCTCGTCGGCGATCCCCTCGGCGCGCTGGCCGTCTCGCGGGGCGTGGCCACCATCCTCGAGGAGCGCGACCCGAGCGGCCGCGAGCCGTGGTACGCCCCGGGCTTGCAAGGCTCGGTGCTCATGATGAACCGGCCGTGGGCCGAGGCCAACCCGGCCGCCGCGAGCGCCGTCGTGAAGTCGTACTTGCAGACCGCCCGGCGCATCCAGGGCACGAAGATCTTCGACGACACGGAGGCGCTGGCCAGCGTCGAGAAGTGGGTCGACGTCAAGCCGGAGGTCGTCAAGGCCGGGGCGCCGCCGATCTGGACGCTCAACGGCCGCGTGGACGCCGACATCCTCGCGGACGTGCAGCGCTACTTCATCGAGTCCGGCGGCACCGACTACCACGATCCCCTGCCGCTCGACCGCCTGTACGACGACCGCTACCTGAACGCGGCGCTCGCCGAGATCGGGACCGTGCCGGAGAACTGAGCGGCCGGCTTACAGCCGTTTGCAGCCGGGCTGAGCCATCGGCCGACGAGGGGCTGCGGCAGTGGCGCTTGCAGTATTCCGCGCCACAGGCCGCGGGCGTGCATGAAACCCGCCCCTACGCGACGCCGGCCGCTCTCCTTACCTGCAAACGGCTTTAGAGTCGCCCCTCGGCGCGCAGCCGCGCCTTCAGCGCCGCGAGCTGCTGGTCGAGCAGCGCCTCGTCGCGCGGCGGCGGCGTGACCAGCGGGCGCGTGGCGCGCGCCGGGGGCGGGGTCAGCAGCACCGCATCCGACGGGGGCGGCGTCGGGCGCGGCACGAGCGGGGGAGCGGTGCCGGGCGCGGCGCCGATCCGCTCGCCCGCGGGTGCGCTCTGCGGGCCGATCAGCGCGAGCAGCCGCTCCCAGACGAACGGCTCGTTCACGATGCGCCCGTGCCCCAGGTGGCGTGCGACGACCGAGGCGCTCGGGCTGGAGGCGCACTCGACCACCAGGGCCGGCTCCACCGGCCCCACGATCGCGTCCGCCGGCTGGACGATCGCGTCGTCGGCCTCCGCCAGCGTCGTGACGGTCACGCCGGCCGCGCGCAGCGCCGCCACCTCGGCCGCCAGCCGCTGGCGGTGGCGCGGGTCGTCGCCGAGCGCGCACAGCTCGCGGCTCACCGCGCCCGGCCCGAAGAGGTCGCCCAGCCAGCGCAGGTCGCCCAGACTGCAGCCGTTCAGGGGGCTGCTGAGCGTCGTGATGGTGCGCAGGCGGTGGCCCCAGGCGTCCGGCGCGCGCCGCTGGAGCGAGATCGCCGCCTCCAGCAGCACCACGCCGCCGAAGCTGAACCCCACCAGGTGCCACTCGGCGTCCGGCGGCCGCCGCTGCGCCTCGTGCCACAGCGCCTCCGCGCAATTGGCGATGCTCGTCACCAGCGGCGCCTCGAAGGCGCTCAGGTCGTAGTCCGCGGGCCGCACCCAGCGCCCCGCCTCGTACGTCCCCGCGTAGGTCGCCTCGACGAAGTCGGACGGCGCGAACCCCGCCGCCGCCATGAACCCGCGGAAGCCCGCGAAGACGTGGCGCGTGTCGCCGCTGCGGGTCCCCACCCCCGCCGCCAGGACGATCAGCTTCCGCGAGCTGTCAGCCATCAGCCGTCGGCTACAAAATGCTGCCCACCTGGACGATCTCGTCGCCGGGCCAGCCGGTCGTCAGGATCTCGTGGCCCGTTTCGGTGACCAGGACCATCTCCTCCAGGCGCACGCCGCCGTAGCCCGGTCGCCCCTCGCGCGCCTCGACGGCGATGACGTGGCCCGGCTTCAGCTCCTGCGGGTACTCGGGCGAGAACACGCGGCTGATCACCGGCTCCTCGTAGGTCATGCCGATGCCGTGGCCCACCTCGGCCACCAAGAGGCGCTGGTCGGCCTCGTAGCCCCAGGTGCTCGCGGGGAGGAAGTGGCGCGCGGCGGTCGCCGTCGAGGCGCCGGGCTTGATCTCGTCGATCACGGCGTACACGCGGTCGCGGCAGCGCGCGTACCAGTCGCGCTCCTCGGCCGTCGGCGCGCGGCCCACCTTGTAGGTGCGGTAGATGCAGACCTTGTAGCCGTTGAAGGTGGTCGAGCAGGTGTTCAGGTAGAACAGGTCGCCCACTTCGAGCATGCGGTCGGTGTTCCCGACGTGGTACACCTCGAAGGTGCTCGGGCCGGAGCGCACGCCGCCCGACACCGTCTCGGCGCCCGCCTGCATCATCGCGTCGTAGACGAAGCCGCCCACATCGCGCTCGCGCAGGCCCGGCCGGCACGCCTCCATGACCGCCGCGAAGCCGCGGTTGGCGATGGCGATGGCCAGCCGCAGGCAGTCCACCTCGTCCTGGGTCTTGATGCTGCGCGCTTGCAGCATCGCCGGCATGGCGCCCGCAAGCGGCACGCCCGCCTCGGCGAGCGCGGCGCGAGCGGCCTCGTCCACGCCGTCGGTGCCGATCCGCTCGCCGTAGACGCCGCGCTCCTTCAGGTCGCGCACGATCGCCTCGGCGAAGCGCCGCGCCTCGGTCTGGATGGCGGCGGCGCCGGGAATGCCGTTCAGCCAGCAGTAGCTGAACCGCCAGTTCTCGGGCTTGATCCAGGTCGCGTGGACCTTCTGGCCCTCCAGGATGTCGCCCAGCTCGTACATCACCGGGTCGTGCTCGGCGAAGACGAGCGCGTAGCGCAGGGCGGGCGCGAAGATCGGGCCGCGCAGGGCCGTGGTGTAGCGGATGTTCTCCGGGCGGGTGAGGATGGCGGCCGCCAGCCCCGCCTCCTTGAGCGCCGCCTGGGTCTTGGCGAGGCGCTCGGCGCGCATGCGGGCGTAGTCGACGCGCGCCTGGAAGTCCACCGCGCCCACGCCATAGGCCAGCTTGTCCATCATGCTCCTCCCCGCGCGGCCCTCGGCGGGCCTGGCGCAGGGGATTATAGCCGGCGACGGGGCGGGGCCTTGACAGGGTTGCAGAAGGTTCGTACATTGGTTTCAGGAAGTTGTGAATGTTGGTGGGCGATGGATAGCCAGGCGCGACACGTCGAGGACCGCTTCGTCCAACAGTGGGGCGACATGGCGAGCCTGTGGGGCGTGAGCGCCGCCGTGGGGCGAATCCACGGCCTGCTCTACGTCACCGGCCGCGCCCTCACCGCCGAGGAGATCATGGAGCGGCTACAGCTCAGCCGTGGCGCGGTCAGCATGGGTCTGCGCGCGCTGATGGCCTGGGGCACGGTGCGCCGCCACCACCTGCCGGGCCAACGCAAGCAGTACTTCGTCGCGGAGCCGGACCCCTGGACCTGGCTGAAGCGGGTCATTGCGGAGCGGCGCCGTCGCGAGGCCGACCCGATCATCGAGGCGATCGGCGACTGCCTGACCCTAGCCCGCCAGGCACCTGCCGAGGATCCCGAGGTACACGCCACGGCGGAGCGACTGGAGCGCCTGGTGGAGTTCATGCGCGTGTTCTGCCGCGCCATCGACGTGTACCTGGCGCTCGACCGTGAGACGATCGTCAGCCTGCTGAGTATGGCCGAGGAGACCGCAGAGACAGCCAGCTAGGGCGGCGCGCGGGCGCGGCGCGCCGCCCCTTTTGCTTAGATGAAGTTTCATAAATTATTGAACGTTGCTTCACGGTTAGCTCTAGTGCAGCAGTGGTTGGCGCGCTTTCGCGTACCAGCGCGGATGTCTCAGGAAGGAGGCCAACTATGTCAGCCTGGAGTCGCTGGTCTGCAGGGCTCGGAGCGGCCATCTGGCTGGCCTGGCTGCCGCGGCTCGCCGCCGAGCAAGGACAGGTGGCGGCGCTCTTGTTGTTCGCCGTGCTGGTGCTGGTGCCGCTCGCGCTGGCGCTCGCCGCCACGCCGGACCGGGCCGGTCGGCACGCTTGGCCCTACCGCGCCGCCGTCTTCGCGCAGCCGGCCGCGGCGCTGCTGGCTGCCGGCAGCTTCCTGCTCCCGCCTAGCCCGGCGGCGGCGCTGCTCGCCCTGCCCTGGTTGCTATGCACCGGCCTGGTGGCGCTGTTCGGCCTGTGGCGGCTGCTCCCGCGCGGGCTCAGCCCCGCCGCCGAGGTCTGCCTCGACGCCGGGCTCGTGTACCTGCCAATCGGGGGCGCCTGGCTCGTGCTCGCGCGGCTCGGCGCGCGCCCGCTCGGCTTCTCGGACGTGATCGTCCTGCTCACCGCCGTCCACTTCCACTACGCCGGCTTCGTCGCCCCGCTCCTCGCCGCCATGGCCGGCCGCGCCCTGCCCGATCGCAAGGGCCTAGCGGCGCGGGCGTACCGCGCCGTGGCGGCGGGCGTCGTCGCCGGGCCGCCGCTGCTGGCCGCCGGCTTCACGTTCTCGCCGGCGCTGCGGTTCGCCGCGGCGCTCCTGCTCGCGGCCAGCTTGCTCGCGCTGGCGGCGCTCACCATGATCGCGGTCCTGCCCGCCGTACGCCCGCGCGCCGCACGCTGGCTGCTCGGCGTCTCGGCGGCAGCAATCATCCTGCCGATGCTGCTGGTTGGGGCCTATGCAGTGGGCGAGCTGGCCGGCGCTTCCATCGTCACGATCCCGCAGATGGTGCGGGTGCACGGCTGGCTGAACGCGCTCGGCTTCGCGCTCTGCGGCCTGCTGGCGTGGACGCTACGACCGCCAGCATCGCAGCAATCGCCGCCTGGGCTCCCCTTGAGCCGGCTGGTCAGCCGGGGCCGGGTCGGGTCCGACTTCCTGTGGCGCATCAACGCGGTGGCCGAATCCGGTAGGGTCCCGACCGGGCTGGTCGACGATTTCTCCATCTATCGGCGGGACGACTTCGACCCGGCTCGAGTCCATCCGGCCATCCGCGCGTTCTACGAGCAGACCGTCCGCTACTCCTTGGTCGTGCGCGCGGAATGGCGGCCGGGGTTCCGGCTGGCGGCGCGGGTCTGGAGGCGAGTCAGCACCTGGGCAGGGCAGGAGAGCTTTCGCGTCGCCGCAGATCGCGCCGACGAGGTCGTCAGCCAGATCGTGCCAATCAAGGACGAGGCAGACGGACGCCAGAACGTCCGCGCCTGGGTCCGCACGTACAGCGCGACCGGCGAGGCCATGTATGTCGCGGTGTATGCCAACCACACGCTTGGCTCACAGACCTACATGAACATCGCGTTCCCGTGGCCCGGCGGCAACCAAACCAGCATCCTACGAATCGAAGCCTACGGGACGGATGGCGCTTCAGGCATCTTGTTGACCACTCGGCCAGGCAGTGGTGCTCGCGGCGATGAAGGCGTGTACTTCGTCACGCCCGTCATTCCTGTTCGCCTACCACTCAATGAAACTATCCGAGTGTGGGTCGAAGAGGCCTCGTCGGGCGTCCTTGGGGCCGCCTCCCGAGCAGTCACGGTGCTCGCCCGCCACGACTTCTGGTTCCTTGGAATTCCATGTCTCACGCTGCACTATCGCATTCTGCCCCGGGACCAGCTAGGCCAGGGCGTGTCGGTGCCGGCTTCCACCACCGCCGGGCTATGGGCGTTCATCCGACAGGAGGGTCTCCCGTGCGAGTAGCCGTGGCGGGAGGAACTGGCTTCGTCGGCCGCCACGTTGTCGCCGCGCTGCTGGCCGCGGGCCATCAGCCGCGCGTCGTCGCCCGGAGCGCGCGATCGGTGCAATCGGGTGTCGAGCAGGTCGTGTGCGACGTCGCGGCCCCGCCGCTGCCCGCCGGCGCGCTGGACGGCCGTGAAGCCATAGTGAACCTAATCGGTATCAAACGGGAGCAAGGCGCGCAGACCTTCGAGCGCGCGCACGTCGCGGCGACGCGTCACCTGCTAGTCGCGGCAGAGCGGGCGGACGTTCGGCGCTTCGTCCAGATCAGCGTGGTCGCCAGCCGGCCCGACGCGCGACACGCCTGCCACGACACGAAGTGGCGCGCCGAAGAGCTGGTACGGTGCAGCGGCCTGGACTGGACGGTCCTCCGCCCCGGCGTGATCTACGGCCGGGGCGACGACCTGATAACCCATCTGGCGAAGATGGTTCGCTTCGCCCCGCTCTTCCCCGTCGTGGGCGACGGCACCTCGCTCCTGCAACCGGTGGACGTGTGCGCAGTGGCCGAGGCCGTGGTCCGTGCGCTCGGCAGCGAACGCGCGGTTGGCCGCACGTACGCGCTCGTCGGCCCGGCGCCGCTGGCGCTGCGCGACGTGGTGGGCACGGTGGCCGCGGCGCTGGACCTGCCGCTCTGGATCGTGCACACGCCCATCAAGGTCCAGCGTCTGGCCGTGTGGCTAATGAACGCGCTCAGGCCGCGGCCACTCTCGGCGCTGGCGCAGTTGCAAATGCTGATCGACGGACTGGTCGGCGATCCGGCGCCCGCACGGGCGGACCTGGGAGTCGCGTCGCGGCCGTTCACGGTGGATACTGTGCGGGGGCTTCCCGAGGAGGTGGCGCCGCTGTTCGGGATCAGCTTGCTCCTGCGCGCTCAGGGCGAGCCGGCCGCCTGGCTGGCGCCGCGGCGCCGCGCCTTCGGCGGCGCGGTGACGCTCGGGGGCGTCGCCGTCCTGCTGCTGTGGGGCCTGGCGGCAGCGGTGCCGAACGTCTGGTACCGCATGGCGATCTTCTACGCGCTGCTCGTGCCGCTCGCGCTGGCCGGGCAGCGGGTGGGCTGGCGCGCGCTGTGGCGGCCGAGCGCGGCGGGGGTGGCGGGCGGCGTCGTCGCGGCGGTCGCGCTCTACGCGCTCGGCTGGGCGGGCTTCCACCTGCTCGCGGCCGCGGTGCCGGCGCTCGGCCCGCAGCTCGCGCCGCTCTACGCCTGGGCGGCCGACCTCCCCGCGGCGCCGCTCGGCCCGCTGCTGTTCGTGGGCATCGTCGCCGGCGAGGAGATCGTCTGGCGCGGCGCCATCACGCTGCCCGTCGCGGCGCGCTGGGGGCCGTGGCCGGGACTGCTGCTCGGCGCGCTGGTCTTCGGCGTGGCGCACGCCGGCTTCGGCTCGCCGCTGCTGGTCGTGGCGGCGCTCGCCTGCGGCGCCTGCTGGGGCTGGCTCACGCTCGCCACGCGCGGCCTCGTCCCCGCCTTCGTCTGCCACCTGCTGTGGGACCTCGCCGTGATGTTCTGGCTGCCCTATTAGCGAGTGCTGCGTCAGCAAGCTTACTCAGCACTCAGCACGCGTCACTTGAACAATGTTGGCGCGGCGACGGGGGTGCGGAGGGCGTCGAGGGCGCGCTCGATGAGGCGGCGGCGGAGAGCGCGCTCCTGGGCCGGCGAGGCGCTGGCGTCGCCGACGGGGTGGACGATGCCGTTGCCCTGGACGGCGCGGTTGGCGCCGACCATCTCGCTGATCGGGGTCATGGTGCAGATCTGGACCGTGGGCAGGCCGGCGCGCTCCAGCTCGGTGGTGATCGCTGCACCGCAGCGCGTGCTGGTCCCTCAGGTGCTGGTCAGGATCACCGCTTCCACGCCAGCACCCTTCAGGTGGGCGGCGATGTCGCGCCCAAGCTGGCGGCCGCGGTCGAGCGGCGTACCGACGCCGGTCGTGCTGATGAAGTGGTCGTGCAGGCGGCCGATGCGCCCCTCGCGCTCCAGCTCGCGCGCCACGTCCACGGGCACCAGGCGGTTGGGGTCCTGGCGCACGCTAGTATTGTCATAACCTGAGTGCGTCACGTCGTACTGCGCGGCGTCCAGGGTGTCGGCCGCGCCGATGGGGTAGACACCGAACTTGGTGGCGGCGCGCGGCTCGACCTGGTCGGGGTTGCCCTTCGGCACGAGGCCGCCGTCGGTGACGAGCGCGACGACGGCGCGGCTGAGGTCGGGCACGGGCGGCGGCGCGGGTGTCGTGGGGAACTTCGGCAGGCGAATCTCCGACTGGAACGGCGCCCCCGCGAGCTTGGCAAGCAGCATGTCCACGGCGCGGCGGGCGGCGGTGTGCTCGGCCATCTCAAGGACGACCTGGCCGCGTGGGAAATAGCCCTCCGTCTCGGGGCGGCCGAGCGGCTCGCCCGCGAGCAGCTTCCGCCCGAGCCGCAGCATGGCGCCGAGCGCCGCCGCCATCTCGCGGGCGCTCGCGCCGGTTCGCACGACATACCCGTCGCGGTGGTACAGCTCGACGCCGGGGTTCTCCTCGTGCATGCCAGTGACGGCAGGGATACCCAGCTCGCGGGTGACGGCCTGGCAGAGGGCGCCGCAAGCCTGGCCGTAGCGGCCGGCGTCGAAGGCGGGGCCAGCCAGGAACAGCGTGGGCGCCGCCTGGCGCACCAGGGCGAGAATCTCGGCGGCGGCCTGCTCAGGCTGCTCGGCGAAGTAGTTGTCGCCGCACACCACCGTGCCCACGAGCGCGCCGTCGGCGCCGAGGAGCGGCACGAGGGCGCGGCCGGGGCCGACCGGTTCGGCCACGAGCCGCGGGCCGATGCCGGCCGCCTCCTCGCCGCCGACCTGGCCGAAGAACTGGTTGAGGTAGAGGACCACGCGCACGGGCGTCTCGCTCATCGGGTTGCCTCCGATTCTCGGCCTCGCCGTCGGCCGGTCAGGGCGCCGCTTGTGGCACCCGAACATCGGCGGGGCGCTGGCCAGTTATAGAGGATTACAAGGAGCACCGAGCGCGGCGGCGCCGGGGTTGCGGCCTCGACGGCCGCCGCGGGCGACAAGCAACCCGCGCTACGGAGCGGGGGCGCGTACCCGGTACGCCTGGTGCGCACCGCCAGCCGTCGTTGCGGCCGGCGGGCCGCCCCGGGCGACAAGCGATCCGCGCTACGGACGCGAAGGCGCTCCTGTTGGCCAGTCATTCTGCAATCGGCGCTAGTAGGTGACGGCGTTCAGGTAGCCGCCGCCGGTCTGGTCCATGGCGCCGACGACGGAGTGGACGGTGGTCGGCCATTCGGCGCGCAGGCGCTCCGTCTCGGGCCCCTCGGGCAGGCTGGTGAGCAGCCGCTCGACGCGCGGCAGGACGATGCGTACGTCGCTGTTGCCGAAGTTGACGATGGCGTTCAGCTCGGGGTAGTTGAACAGCGCCGCGCCGTCGTCGCCGCTGCCGAGCGAGGTCGAGTCCCAGGCGATGAGGGCGGTGCGCACGCCAAGCTGCTCGCAGGCACGGCCAAGCTGCGCCATGTCCACGTGCGGAGCGCCGCCGCCCGACTTGGTGAGCACGACGCCATCCGCGCGCAGCGTGTGCGCCACGAGGTTCGCGGCGATCAGCACCGCGCGGTCGCGCTCGGGCACGGTGTTGTGCGCCACGGTGAGCACGACGCCGGCGAAGCAGAGGTCCTGCCCGTGGCGGCCGAATAGCTCCAGGATGACGGGATGGTTCTGGATCTCGTGGGTCTTGAGGCCGCCGTAGCCGGAGAGCACCGCGCCGTCGAGCACTTCGGTCGGCTGGAAGATGGTCGGCAGCAGGTTGTGGGTGTTGTCGCCGTAGAGCAGCGGCTCGTTCGGCAGGGTCGGGCGCTGATGCGAGTGGACCTGAAAGACGTAGGCCACCCGCGGCAGCGTGGCGTCGGCGGGGCCGAGCGCGAAGGGCTCCACGCGGTCGGGCGGCGCGTCGCCGGCGGCGCGGGCCAGGTACACGGCCGCGCGCAGGGCGGCGGTGCGCAGCGCGTGCCGCTGGTCGGCGCGGTCGAGGTCGGGCGCGGTGCGCGGCAGGAGCACGAGGTGGTGTAGCTCGCTGTAGCGGCTGAACGGCCGCGCGGCGCCGCGCGGCGGCTCCAGCGGCCCGGCGCAGTCGACGTAGGACCGGTACGGCCCGAACGGCCCGGGGTCCACGAGCGTGACGGCGGCGCCGCGCAGCACGGTGGTCGCGCCGTAGCCGACCGCGGCGATAGGCCCGAGCGCGCCGGGGAAGTCAGGGGTGGCGGGGTCCCGCTTGGCGCGCGGCTCGACCACGTCGAACACCGGGCCGATGCGGCAGGCCTCGCCCGGCGCGGCCAGCTCCAGGTCCACGCTCGTGAGCCGCCGATCCGCGAGCAGGTGGGCGGCGAGCGCCGCGCGATCCACCGTGAGCGCGCCGTCGCGGAGCGCGGTCGCGGCACCCCAGCGCAGCCCGCGCACAGCGTGGACCTGCCACTCCAGGAGGGTGCGGGCAGTGGCGGCCGGCGCGCTGCTGGCGATTGCGGTCATCTCCTTGCCTCCTCGGCCTGGTGTCTAACTGACGGAAGACTAGCAGGGAGGTGGGCGCTCAGCCCGCCTGGAGTTGAGGCAGGCTGAGTGGTTCCCTTCAGCCGTCGGGCTACGCGCCGTCTGGCTCGTGAATCAGGCACTCACCGGGGTCTGCTGATGGAACGCCGTCTGCCAGCTTCCGTCTCGCTTCACGAACACGGTCGTCATGCGGGCGGCGTACGGGGCTTGTCCTGCTCGTTGTGCCGTAGCCTGGTAGGTCAGGACCGCGCTGTCGTCGGTCAGCTTGACCACCCGCGCCTCTTCAATGCGGAAGGTGGCCCAGGGCGGGGCAGCCTTGATCGCCTCGATAGACTGCTCGCGTGTGAGCGCGCCGAACGGAAACACCATCAGCGCATCCGTCGTGAGATTCTGCTGGTAGAAGGCGGCGCCAGTCCCTGCCGCGAGGGCCTGCCAGCCTTGGTGTTCCAGCGCCAGCAGCGTCCGCTCGAGATCCCCCTCGTCGGGCATCGTCACGGTAGCTTCCTATGTAGGGCGTAGGGCGGGAATGGGCTCGCGGGCTGGATACCCGTAGCCGCCGTCCCGGCGGTCGGGGCAGCATCCCCACCCGGCGGCGCCGCCCGGCCGCGGCTGCCTACTCAGTTTACCGACGGCTAAACGTATCAAAGAAGATGCTGCTGCCATAGCGGTTGTCCCAGCTCCAGCGGTTGGATAGCCCCACGGTCGTCGTGAAGGTGAGCAGCGGCACGAACGGCGCCTCCTCGTTGAGCGCCGACTGGAGCTGCCCGAGCAGCGCGGCGCGGCGGTCGGCGTCGAACTCGGCGGTCTCCGCGTCGAGCAGGCGGTCGACTTCGGCGCTCTGCCAGCCGCCCAGCAGCCGCGTGGCGCCCGAGCGGAAGAACTGCATCAGGTAGCGGTTCGGCTCGTCCACGTCGCCCGAGCCGTAAAGGAACAGCGGGAAGGTGCCCGAGCGGGTCTGGGCCAGGTACGTCGAGGTCTCGGTGGGTTTCAGCGTGACCTGGATGCCGACCTGGCCGAGCTGCGCCGCGAGCACGGAGGCGATGTCCACGTCGCCCAGGTAGCGGCCCATCGGGTGGACCAGCTCGGTCTGGAAGCCGTTCGGGAAGCCGGCCTGCGCCAGCAGCGCGCGCGCCCGCGCCGGGTCGTAGGTGTACTTGGGCTGCACGTCGGGCGTGTAGCCGGTCGCCGACTCCAGCAGGGCGCCGTCCACGCGCTTGGCCTGGCCCTTCAGGATGCCCGCGATGATGGCGTCCTTGTCGACGGCGTAGTTGATCGCCTGGCGCACCAGCTTGTTGCCGAGTGGGCCGATGGGCGCGATGCCCATGAAGTAGATGACGCCACTCGGCAGCGCCTGGGGGCGCACGTTGCCGGTGAGCTGCGGCGTGAGGTTCGGCGGCAGGGCGCCGGTCATGTCCACCTCGCCGCTCTGGAGGGCCGTTAGCCCGACGACCGGCTCCTTGATCCAGCGGATCACGACCTCGTCGGGCGCGCTGGCAACGTCGCGCCAGTAGTAGGGGTTCTTGCGCAGCACCATGCGCTGGTCGGGCACTAGCTCCTGAAGAATGTACGGCCCGGCACTCACCGGCTGGCGGTCGGCCGCCTCCTTGCCCACGCGGTCGTACAGCACCTTGCTGGTGATCGGCACGGTCGTGATCGTGCTCAGCAGCGCGGCGTCGGGCACCTTGGTCGTCACGTCGAGCGTCAGGTCGTCCACTACGGCGGCGTCGTCGACGGTCACGATGCCGGAGCGGCGGTTGCTGTCCGGATCGTTTAGCGCCCGGTCGATCAGCGAGTGCTTCACGTCGGCGGCGGTGAGCGGGCTGCCATCGCTGAAACGGATGCCGGGGCGGATGTGGAAGCGCCAGGTGGTCGGGTTCAGCACTTCCCAGCGCTCGGCCACCAGCGGCTCGTAGGCGCGCTCGACGGCGTTGCGTCGCGCCAGGCCCTCGAAGACGCCCTGCCAGGCGATGTTGATCTCGGTGCCCGACTGGGAGTAGGGATTGTGGCTGGTGAGCGGCGTCACCAGCACGATGGTGAAGCGCCCGGGGCTGCCCGCCGCTGGCGCCGACGGCGCCGTGCCGTTGCCGGCCGCCGGCGCCGCACCCGCCGCCGTCGCCGGCGAGCGGGCCGGCGGCGGGGCGCAGGCGGCCAACGCCACGACGAGGGCTATTGTCCACCACCAGCCGGGCCACCTGTTCGCCATGCGCCGCTCGCCCTCCCGCGACGTACTCAACGCCCGATCGCCACCGCGGGCCTACCGCGCCCGGATTGTATCGAAGTAGATCGTGCTGCCGTGCAGGCGCGGCCACTCCCAGTGGTTCGAGATGCCGATCGTGTTCGTGAAGCTGAGCAGCCAGACGGCCGGAGCCTCGTCGTTCAGCGCCGCTTGCAGCTCGCGCAGCAGGGCGTCGCGCTTCGCCGGGTCGAACTCCGCGATCTGCGCCTCGAGCAGCCGGTCCACCTCGGCGCTGTGCCAGCCGCTCAGCGCCCGCCCGCTCTGGTGGAAGAACTGGAACAGGTAGCGCGTCGGCTCGTCGATCGCGCCAGCGCCGTAAAGGAACGCGGGGTAAGCGCCAGCCAACGACTGTGTCAGGAACGTCGAGGTCTCGGTGGGCTTCAGCGTGACCTGGATGCCGACCTGGCCGAGCTGCGCCGCGAGCGCCGCCGCGATGTCCACGTCGTTCGTGAACCGCCCGACGGGATGATACAGGTCCATCGCGAAGCCATCCGGATACCCGGCCTGGGCGAGGAGCTGCCGCGCCCGCGCCGGATCGTACTCGTAGCGCGGCGTTACGTCGGGCGCGTAGCCAATCGACGTGTCGATGAGCGGCACGTCGGCGCGCTGAGCGTTGCCCTTCAAGATGCCGTTGATGATCGCGTCCTTGTCCACGGCGTAGTTGATCGCCTGGCGCACGGTCTTGTTCGTGAGCGGCCCGACGGCGCCCAGCCCCATGAAGTAGAGGAAGCCGCTCGGCGCCTGGATCGCCCGTACGTTGCCGGTGAGCTGCGGCGTGAGGTTCGGCGGCAGCGGTGCCGTCATGTCCACCTCGCCGCTCAGCAGCGCCGTCAGCGCGACCATCGGCTCCTTGAGCCAGCGGATCACGACCTCGTCGGGCGCGCTAGTGATATCACCCCAATAGTACGGGTTCTTGCGCATCACCAGGCGCTGATCGGGCACCAGCTCGTGGAGCACGTACGGGCCGGCGCTCACCGGCTGGCGGTCGGCCGCCTCCTTGCCCACGCGGTCGTACAGCGCCTTGCTGGTGATCGGGATGGTGGCAAGCTGACCGAGCAGCGTCGCGTTCGGGACTTTGGTGACGACGTCTACCGTCAGGTCGTCGACGACGGTCGCGTCCTGCACGGTGCTGATGGACGAGCGGCGGGTGCTGTCGGGGTCGTCGAGGGCGCGATCGACGATGGAGTGCTTCACGTCGGCCGCGGTGAGCGGGCTGCCGTCGCTGAAGCGGATGCCGGGCCGGATGTGGAAGCGCCAGGTGGTCGGCGCCACCGCCTCCCAGCGCTCGGCTACCAGCGGCTCGTACGTGCGCTCGTTCGTCATACGCACCAGCCCCTGAAAGATGCTCTGCCAGGCGTTGGTAATGTCGCCACCCGACTGGGAGTACGGATTGTAGTTGGTGAGCGGCGAGACCAGCACGACCGTGAAGCGCCCGGGCCCGCTGCCGCCCACCGGCGCGGCCTCGCCGCTCGCGCTCGGCATGGCGCCCGGGCCGCCGGCCGCCGGGCCGCGCGGCGCCGCGGGGGCGCAGGCCGCGACCAGCGCGAGCAGCAGCGCCAGGCTGCTGAGCCTGGCGGCCGCGCCACCGCGCCACGCGCTCCCGCCCATGCGCTCCTCGTGGGCTCGATCGAGCGTGCCCATCATACCACCGGCGGGCGACGCAGACACGCGGCGCCCTCACCCGTCCTCGCTCCGCTCGGCCGGCCTCTCCCAGGGGGAGAGGCAACGAGGGCGGGGCGCCCGTCCTGCTCCCTCTCCCGCTGGGAGAGGGCTGGGGTGAGGGCGCGTCGTCCCCCTCTCCCCGTGGGAGAGGGCCGGGGTGTCCCTCCGGGAGAGGGCCGGGGTGAGGGGGCGCCGGCCGCCGGCTCGCACCACGGTTGTATACTGGCCGCGCGGCAAGAACTGAAGGGGAGGAACTGATGGCCGAGGATGCGAAGACCGTGGTGCGTCGGTTCATGGACGAGGTGTGGAACCACCAGAACCCGGGGGCAGGCGCGGAGATCCTGGCGGAGGACGTGCGCTGGTACAACCCGTCGCTGGGCGACCGCCAGGGGCGCGAGGCTGTCCTGGCGGCGATCGCGGAGATGCGCGCCGCCTATCCCGACCTGGCCCTGACGGTGAAGACGATGCTCGCCGAGGGCGATCAAGTGGTCACCTACTGGGCGGCGACAGGCACCCGGCGCCATCCCTATCGTGGCGCGCCGCCGACCGGGCAGCAGGTCACCTGGGAGGGGGCGGCGCTCAGCCGCGTGGCGGACGGCCGGATCGTCGAGCACCGCGCCTTCCCGCACCCCACGCCCGGCAGCCCGCACGAGGTCGTGTCGAGGGCGGCGCGGCCAGGGGCGGCGGGGCCGCAGCCGGGGCCAGCGGGTATCGCGTTCCTGGACTACACGCCGCCCCGGCGCTTCGCGGCCGGGGCGCGCGTCGGCAACGTCGTCTACCTGGCCGGCGAGACGCCGCGCGACCCGAACACCGGCGAGACCGTGGCGGGCGACATCCACCAGCAGGTGGACCTGGTCTTCCAGAACATCGAGCGCAGCCTGCGCGCGTTCGGCACGGACTTGGCACACGTGTTCAAGATCACCGTCTACCTGACCGACATGGCGAACATCGCCGCGGTGTCGGCGGCGCGCCAGCGCTACTTGCCGCGGACCATCCCGTCCACCACGGTAGCGATCTCGCGGCTGGCCGCGCCGGAGTTCCTGGTCGAGATCGACGCCATGGCGCTGGTCCCCGAGGCGTAGCGCAGCGGCGGCCCGGCGGGAACGCGATCGGCCGGCGCCACCCGCGGCCGTCCCGAGCTAGCCGCCGCTCCCTGGCGCTCTGTCCGGCCGATGTTCTGCATATGCGAACAGATCGCTGGGACGCGCTGCCCGGCGGCTGTTAACCTTGTTAACGTCGCCATCGTTCATGATGTAAACTGCGGGCGCCGGGCCGGCCGGCGGCGCGGGCGCAGGGCGCCAGGGTGGGCGCCGGGCCAGGAAGGAGCCGGATCGGGTGCTGACAGAGAAACAGAACCAGGCCTTTACCCAGGTGGGGCCGGGCACGCTGATGGGCGAGCTGCTGCGGCGCTACTGGATGCCCATCGGCGCGGAGACCGAGCTGGACGAGACGCCCGTCAAGGCCGTGCGGCTGATGGGGGAAGACCTCACGCTCTACAAGGACAAGGGCGGCACCTACGGGCTGCTCGACCGCCACTGCCCGCACCGCCGCGCCGACCTGTCCTACGGTTGGGTCGAGGACTGCGGGCTGCGCTGCAGCTACCACGGCTGGCTGTTCGGCGAGCGCGGCCAGTGCCTGCAACAGCCGTTCGAGGAGATCGCGCACCCGGAGGCGCGCTTCAAGGAGCGCATCCACATCAAGGCCTACCCGGTGGAAGCAAAGGCCGGCCTGCTATGGGCGTACATGGGGCCGGCGCCCGCGCCGCTCGTGCCCACCTGGGAGCCGTTCACCTGGCCCAATGGCTTCAAGCAGATCGTGCTCTCGGAGATTCCCTGCAACTGGTTCCAGTGCCAGGAGAACTCCATCGACCCGGTCCACTTCGAGTGGCTGCACACGAACTGGTCGCGGGTGCTCAAGGGCCAGGACGACGGCCCGAAGCCGCCCACCCACCTGCGCATCGGCTTCGACGAGTTCGAGTACGGCTTCCAGTACCGGCGCATCCTGGAGGGGCAGTCCGAGACGGATGAGCTGTGGACGATCGGGCGCGTGTGCCTGTGGCCGAACGCGCTGTTCACCGGCTCGCACTTCGAGTGGCGGGTGCCGATCGACGATCACAACACGCTGAGCGTCGGCTGGTTCTTCAACCGTGTCCCCCGCGAGCACGAGCCGTTCGAGCAGGAGCGCATCCCCCACTGGTACAGTCCGATCAAGGATCCGCGGACCGGCCGCTGGATCACGACGCACGTGATGAACCAGGACTTCGTGGGCTGGGTGGGCCAGGGGTGCATCGCCGACCGCACGCAGGAGCACCTGGGCGAGAGCGACCGAGGCGTGATCATGATGCGGCGAGCGATGCTGGAGCAGGCGGACATCGTAGCCGAGGGCGGCGACCCGAAGGGGCTCGTGCGCGACCCGGCCCGGAACGCCTGCATTCGGCTGCCGATCATCAACCACGACTATTGGGAGCAGGGCTTCTCGCTGGCCGAGCTACAGCAGAAGAGCCCGCAGCTCGCGGCCCTCTTCCAGCCCAAGGAGTTCGTGTTCCAGGCGGGGCAGCCGGAGGAGATCCGGCAGGCGTACCGGCGCGCGATGGGGCTGGCGGCGGAGGGGTAGAGTTCGCGTTATCGAGGAGGAGCGATGGCAACCACGTCGACCCGGACGGCCGGGATGTGGACCGAGGTGCCCGCCGACGAGTACAGCGACGCCGTCGTAGCGTCGATGGCGCTCGGCGGGATCGACTACCTCTTCTTCACGTCCGGCTCGGAGATCATGTTCTACCAGGAGGCGCTGGCGAAGGCGAAGGCGCTCGGCCGTCCCGCGCCCCGCATGGTGACGATGACCCACGAGCACCCGAACCTGAACGCCGCCATCGGCTATAGCATGTACACCGGCAAGCCGACGGCGACGGCCGTACACGTGGACGTAGGCACGCAGCACTACGGCGGCGCCATCCACACCGCCTCGCGCGGCAACGTGCCCGTGCTCATCACCGCCGGCTCGCCCCCGACGGCCTACGCGGGGAGCATGCGCGGCGCGCGCGACGGACCGCAGTTCGTGCAGCAGCAGACCTGGGACCAGAACGGCATCGTCCGCCAGTACATGAAGTGGGACCACCGTCTGGAGTACCAGGACAACCCGGGGCTGGTCGTGAGCCGCGCGCTGCAAGTGGCGCTGTCGGAGCCCCAAGGCCCCGCCTACCTGAGCCTGCCGCGCGAGGTGGCGATGCTGCCCATGGACGGCGCGCGCTTCCCCACCGCCGGGCAGCTCGGTATCAGCCGCCGCATGGGGCCGGACCCCGACGCCATCCGCGAGGCCGCCGACGTGCTGCTGCGGGCGAGCAACCCGGTGGTCGTCGTCTCGCGCTCGGGCCGCAATCCGGCGACGGTGCCGGCGCTGGTGCGGCTGTGCGAGCTGCTGGGCATGGGCGTGGTCGAGGGCATCTGGCGCACCTACCAGAGCTTCCCCTACGACCACCCGCTCTACCAGAACCAGATCAGTCTGGCCGACGCCGACGCGGTGCTGGTGCTGGAGGCCGACGTGCCGTGGATGCCGGGCGAGCGCGCGCCGCGGCCGGAGGCGACGGTCATCGCGATCGACGTCGATCCCACCGAGCGCCGCATCCCCGTGCTCGACCTCACCGCCGACGTGCGCATCCCATCCGACTCGCTGCTGGCGATCGAGGCGCTCCAGACCGAGATCGAGGGGCGCCTGACGAGCGCCGACCGCCAGCGCGCCGCCGATCGCGCCGCCCGTTGGGCCGACGCCTCGCGCACGCGGCGCGCGGAAGCCGAGCGGGCGGCGCAGGCCGTCGCCACCCGCACGCCGATCGACCCGGCGTGGCTGTCCTACCAGATCGGCCAGGCGCTCGACGACAACTGCATCCTGGTCAACGACACGACGGGCAGCTCGCCCGTCTTCGAGCACGTGCGGCTCGCCGGGCCACGGGCGGCGTTCACGAACCCCGGCAGCAGCGGCGGCTTCGGCGCGGGCGGCGCGCTGGGCATCAAGCTGGCGGCGCCCGCGCGCGACGTGGTGATGGTGACGGGCGATGGCTTCTACACCTTCGGCGTGCCGACGCCCGCCATCTGGGCCGCCGTGCAGCAGCGCGCGCCGTTCCTGTCGGTGATCTACCAGAACCGCAGCTGGGGCACCGGCACGCGCTCGACGGAGCAGCTGTACCCCGGCGGCTACAGCGCGCGGGGCGGCTTCGAGGGCGGCTACTTCGACCCGCCGATCGACTTCGCGAAGGAGGCGGAGGCGGCCGGCGCCTACGGCGAGAACGTGCGCGACCCGGCGGAGGTTGGCCCGGCGCTGCGCCGCGGCCTCCAGCAGATCCGCAACGGCACGCCCGCCGTCATCGCCGTCTGGCTGCCCAAGATCCTCCAAGACAGCTAGGCGCGTGCGGGGGCGGGCGCCGCTGGCGCCCGCCCCCGCACGCGCCTTGACTCCTCCCGGCCGCGCGGCTATCGTGTCGTCGTCCGCCGGTGACCGCAGTCCGCGCGTCGCCGGCCGCGCGCCTGGAGGAGAGCCATGCGTCGCGCGACCGCCCTGGTGCTCGTCGGGTGGGCGCTCATGGCTTGCGGCCCCGCCCCGGCCGCGTCGGCGCCGCCGCCCGCCGCCGCGAGCCCCCCGCAGGCGGCCGCCGGCCCGGCGCCCCCGGTTCGTACGGCGCTGCGGGTGACCAACACCGGGCACAGTGGCAACAGCATGATGCCCTGGCTTATCTGGGCCAGCGGCGCGTTCGACAAGTACGGGCTCGACGTGGGCGAGGTCGCCGACCTGCCGAGCAGCACCACCTCGGTCCAGGTGCTGATCTCGCGCGACGCGGACGTGATCAACGTCAGCGCGAATCCCGCCGTCGAGGCCAGCCTCAAGGGCGCCGACCTGGTGATGATCGCCGACTCGCCGCCGGGCACCGGCTACTGGCTCTACGCCGCGCCCGACGTCCATTCCGTGGATGACCTGCGCGGCCAGCTCATCGGCGCCAACCAGGTGGGCAGCTCGAGCTACTTTGCGGTGGACTACGCGCTGCGCGACCGTGGGATGCTCGTCGGGCGCGACTACGACGTGCTCACGGTGGGCAGCACCGAGGCGCAGTTCGCCGCGCTCCAGCAAGGCAAGGTGAAGGCCGTGCCGCTGTCGTCGCCGGCCACGCTGCTCGCGCGCCGCGCCGGCTTCGTCGAGCTGTACGACCTCAACGGCGTGCCCTTCAACGCCGGCGGGCCGGTCGTGCGGCGCGAGATGCTGGACGATCCGGCCGGGCGGGACGCGCTGCTGCGCTACGTGCAGGCGATGGTCGAGACGATCGCGCGCTTCCGCCAGGACCGCCCGTTTGCCCTCCAGCTCCTCGGCCGGTACTTCGAGACCGACGACATGGAGATCCTCGACGACCTGTATCAGGCCTACTTGCCCAAGCGCGTCCCGCTCGTCGTGCCCGAGGGCATTCCGCCCGTGCTGGAGAGCATCGCGCCGCGCGATCCGAGCGCCCGCGACGCCGATCCCCGGCGCTTCTACGACAACAGCCTCGTGGAGCAGCTTCAGGCCTCCGGCTTCATCGATGCGCTCTACCGTTGACCGGGCGGCACGTGCCCGGCGCCGGCAGCGTATGGAGCCGAGCCTAGTCAGGGAGCGCCATCCACCGGGCGGCAGGGCCCGTCGCGCGTGGGCCCACGTCAGCCTCGATGCCACCTATGGCATCATAGACGTGGGCGGAGTCACGCCCGGTTCCAGAGCCAACACCGCGCATACAAGGAGTCCCCATGCCACCACTACGCTACTTGATAGCCGGGCTGCTCGTCGCGCTGCTGGCCGCGTGCGCGCCGTCCGCCGGGGCCCCGGCCAGCGGCGCCGCGCCATCGGGGGCGGCGCCCGCCGCTACCAGCGCGGGCGCCGCGGCGCCGCCGACCGCGAGCGCCGGGGGCGCGGCGACCACGGCTAGCGGCGGGGCAGCGCCGGGCGCGGCCGCGCACGCACCGCTCAGCCCGCCGGTTGCCGTTAAGTTCGGCGACCTGCCGGCCACGTCGAACGCCGGCGTCTACATCGCGCTCGATCGCGGCTACTTCCAGGAGGAAGGGCTCGACGTCAGCCTGGAGACGTTCGACTCGTTCGAGCGCGCCATCCCGCCGCTGGCGACGAACCAGCTCGACGTGGCGGGCGGCGGCGTGAACGCGGGGATGTTCAGCGCCATGGGCCGCGGGCTGCCGCTGAAGATCGTCGCGGGCATCTCGGGCAACGGCGCCTACAGCTCGTCGGCGCTCGTCGTCCGCAAGGAGCTGATCGACTCGGGCCGCGTCAAGGACTACCCCGACCTGAAGGGCCTGCGCATCGCGCTCCTCAGCAAGAGCTCCGGCCTGGGCGCGGAGTACGAGCGCCTCTTGCAGAAAGGCGGGTTTACCGAGAACGACATCGACCTGAAGCTGCTGCCGTTCCCCGACGCGACCGTAGCGATGAGCAACGGCGCGATCGACGCCGGCATCCTCACCGAGCCGTTCGTCGCTCAGCTGGTGCGGTCGGGCGTCGGCGTGCGCTGGAAGGGCGCCGAGGAGATCTACCCCGGCCACCAGATCACGGCGATGCTCTACGGCCCCGACTTCGCGGGCCGCCAGGAGCCGGCCACCCGCTTCCTGACCGCGTACCTCCGCGGCGCCCGCGACTACAACGCGCTCATCAACAGCAGCGACCGCACGCCGCTCTACGAGATCCTGGCGGCGCACACGCCGATCAAGGACATGAGCATCTACCCGGCCATGTCGCCGTCGAACATCGACCCCAACGGCACGCTGAACGTGGACAGCCTGCGCGCCGACCAGGACCTCTGGGCGAGCGAGGGCTTCATCGAGCAGCCCGCCGACTTCGCCAAGGCCGTCGACCTGCAATACCTGCAAGCCGCCGTGCAGCGCCTCGGCCCCGAGCGCTAGCAGGAGGGACGATGCGCCTGCTCGAGGGCTACGTCGCGCTCGACCTAACCGACCTGCGCGGCCAGCTGTGCGGCAAGCTGCTGCGCGACCTCGGCATGACGGTGATCAAGGTCGAGCCGCCCGGCGGCGACCCGGTGCGGCGCCTCGGCCCGTTCGCCCACGACCGCCCCGACCCCGAGGGCAGCCTGCGCTTCGCCTACCTGAACGCCGGCAAGCAGAGCGTCGTCCTCGACCTGACCACGTCGAGCGGCCGCGACGCGCTGCTCGGCCTCGTGCGGCAGGCCGACGTGCTGGTCGAGAGCTTCGCGCCCGGCACGCTGGCCGCGCTCGGCCTCGACGAGGCGCGGCTGCGCGAGGCCAACCCGCGCCTCGTCGTCACGTCGATCAGCGGCTTCGGCCAGGAGGGGCCGTACCGCGACTACCTGTGCCCGGACCTCGTCGGCCTCGCGATGGGCGGGGTGCTCGGCATCGCCGGCGACCCCGGCCTGCCGCCCGTCCAGGCCCCCGAGACGCAGGGCGCCTACTTCGCCTCCGTCTACGCGACGTTCGCCACCGTGCTGGCGCTGTGGCGACGGCTGACCCCTTCCCCCCAACCCCCTTCCCCCATGGGGGGACGGGGGCTTCCGGTGCAAGCTGCGCGCAGTGCTCCCCCCTTTCCCCCCACGGGGGAGAGGGGGGCCGGGGGGGAGAGGGGTCACCTCCACGGCGATATCTCCGTCCAAGAGTGCTTGAGTTACAACGAGAGCCTCATCCGCACGTTCGCCTTCGACGGCCACAGCGTCAAGCGCGCCGGTCCGCAGCACCCGCAGGTCGCGCCGGCCAACGTCTTCCCCACGCGCGACGGCTACGTGTACACGCTCGTCGCCGAGCAGCACTGGCAGCGCCTGCTCGACCTCTGGCCCGACCACAACCCGGCCCTCGACGATCCCGCGCTCCACTCGAACGCCGGCCGCCGCGCCCGCGCCGAGTGGATCACCGCCGAGGTCAGCACGTTCACCGCGCGCTTCACGCGCGACGAGCTAGTAGGGCTGCTCCAGCGGCACGGCATTCCGGCGCTGCCGGTGAACACGCCGGCCGACTTCATGCGCGACGCGCAGGTGCGGTACCGCGGCCTGTTCCAGCCGACGACGCATCCGGTGCTCGGCGACTACGTGCAGACCAGCTTCCCGCCGCTGCTGGACGGCGAGCGGGTGCCCGCCGCACCGCCGCCGCTGCTGGGCGAGCATACGCGCGCGGTGCTGGCGGGCGCGGCGGCCGCCAGCCCGGCGCCACATGACCCACCGGCGCCGCTGGGCGGCGTCCGCGTGCTGTCGCTGACGACCGGCATCGCCGGGCCGCACGCCGCCCGCGCACTGGCCCAGTGCGGCGCCGAGGTGATCAAGCTGGAGTCGCGGCGCGGCGGGCTGGACAGCTTCCGCCTGTTCTCGCCCGACGGCGACCTGAACACGTCGTACCGCTACGTCGAGGCGAACCTCAGCGTGCTGTCCGCGCAGCTCAACCTGAAGGACCCCGAGGGCGTGCGGCTGTTCCGCGAGCTAGCGGCGCGGTCCGACGTGGTGCTCGACAACTTCGGCGCCGACGTGCTGACGCGCCTCGGCCTCGGTCCCGACGCGCTGCGCGCGGTGAAGCCCGACTTGATCGTGGTCAAGATGCCGGGGCTCGGCTGCACCGGCCCGAAGGAGCGCTGGCGCTCGTGGGGCTCGACGCTGAACGCCTTCACGGGCATGACGTATCTGTGGAACCACCCGGGCCAGGAGCGGCCCATCGGCTACCAGGGCGTGTACCCGGACTACGTGGCGGCGGCGCTGGTGCCGGCGCTCGTCTTCGCCGCGCTGCTCCACCGCCAGCGCACCGGCCGTGGCGTCTTCGTCGACCTGGCGCAGGCCGAGTCGGCCGCCTACATGCTGGGCGTGAGCTACCTGGAAGCGGCGGTGAACGGCCGCGACCCGGCGCCCGTGGGCAACGACTGGCCTTACGCGGCGCCGCACAACGTCTATCCGTGCGCCGGCGACGACCGCTGGTGCGCCATCGCCGTCGAGACGGACGCCCAGTGGCGCCGCCTGTGCGAGCAGCTTGGCCGCCCCGACCTCGCCGCCGATCCGCGCTACGCGACGCACGCCGCACGGCGCGAGCACCTGGCCGAGTGCGACGCGCTCGTGGCGGCGTGGACGCGCGAGCGCGAGCCGCACGCGGTCATGCGCCAGCTCCAGGCGGCGGGCGTGCCCTGCGGCGCGGTGCAGACGGGCGAGGACCTGTGCCGCGACCCGCAGTACGCGGCGCGCGGCTCGATCGTCGCCGTGGAGCACCCGACGCGCGGCCGGATGGCGCTCGCCGACGTGCCGGTGCGCTTCGCCGCCGGCCGCCTCGCCCCGCCGCGCCGCGCGCCCCTTCTCGGCGAGCACAACGAGTACGTGTTCTGCGACGTCCTCGGCTATTCGGCCGAGCAGCTCGCCGCCTGGCAAGCGGCCGGCGTGGTCGACTAGCCGAGGCATTCACGCGTTGTCGTAGGGCAAGGGCTTGTCCCTTGCCGCCCGGTCGTCGCGGCTGCACCGGGCGGCAGGGGACGAGCCCCTGCCCTACATCCTTGTGGCGCGCTGGCCCATAGCGCGGCAGGGGACGGGCCCCTGCCCTACGACTTATATTTTCTTCCGCGAGTGTGGGGGTTGGCCTCCACCGAGCAGAGAGGAGCGTGGCTATGGCCGAGTACCAGACGGTCAAGATCGAGCGCGAGGAGGGCGTGACCTTCCTCTACTTCAACCGGCCCGAGAAGCGCAACGCGATGAATCCCCAGCTCTGCGCCGAGATGGTGCAGGCGCTGACGGAGCTGGAGACCGACCCGGAGACGCAAGTGCTCGTGCTTACGGGCGCGGGCGAGGCGTTCACCGCCGGCATGGACCTGCGCGAGTACTTCCGCGCGCTGGACAACGATCCCGCCGGCCAGATGCGCGCCCGCTACGATGCGCGGATGTTCCAGAACGAGAAGCTGGTGAACTTCCCGCGGGTGACGATCGCCATGGTGAACGGCTACTGCTTCGGGGGCGGCTTCAGCCCGCTCGTGTCGTGCGACCTGGCGATCGCGGCGGAGGATGCGCTGTTCGGCGTGAGCGAGGTGAACTGGGGCATCATCCCGGGCGGCTACGTGGCGAAGGACCTGGTGACCGCGCTGCCGTACCGCCACGCGTTCTACTACACGCTGACCGGCGAGCCGTTCGACGGCAAGCGCGCGGAGCAGATCGGCCTGGTGAACTTCGCCGTGCCGCGCGCCGAGCTGCGCACCCGCACGCTGGAGCTGGCGCACCGGTTGATGCAGATCAGCCCGGCGGTGCTGCGGGCCGCGAAGCAGGCGCTGCGCGTCGCGCCCGACCTGACGCGCGACCAGGCGTGGGACTACACGATCACGAAGAACGCGGCGCTGCGCGTGCAGGACCCGGAGAACAGCCGCGCGCGCGGCATGCAGCAGTTCCTCGACGACAAGACGTACCGCCCCGGCCTCGGCCCGCAGCCGCGCCCGAACGCCTGAGCGCGCTGCGCGACCTCGGCCGCTCATAGCACGGGGGAGAGGGAGCAAGCGGCGCCCTCTCCCCCGATGAGAGGAGCGCCGCCCGCAGTATTCCGCGTGGCAGGGTGAGGGCGTCTTGCTCCCTCTCCCCCTGGGAGAGGGTTGGAGGTGATGGCGTCGTTCGGCTACTTCACCTCAGCGGGCGCGGCCTCCCACGTCTGGTAGGCTTGCTGGCGCCGCTCGCCGGGCTTGGTCAGCCAGTGCGGCGCGAGGTCGATGCGGTGCCCCTCGGGATCGGTGATGTAGACCTCGACCGCTCGGCCGTCGCGCACCCCGTCGTGGTACTCCGCGCCCAACGCCTCCAGTCGCTCGCGCCGCGCCGCGATCTCCTCCATCGGCATCTCGATGCCGAAGTGCCAGGGGTGTCCGGTGTTCTCCTTCACCCACTCGGCGTTCAGCAGCGTCAGGTTGAACTCGCCATCCGTCAGCTCGGTGATGCCCTTCACGGGGTCCTGGTAGACCGGCACCAGATCGAACGCCTTCTGATACCACTCGGCCAGCGCGCGGATCCTCACAGGCGATGGCAATGTGTCGGAACTTCGGCATCTGCGCTCCTCCCCGGTTCTAGTCGGCGTGTCTCTATAGTACCGCCGTGACGTAGAATGGCAAGAGCCCGGGCGGCGGGTGCCGCGCCCATCCATTCTCGGAGGCGGTGACTCATGGCCGACGACGCAAGCGAGCTGCGGCAGAAGGTGGCGCTGTCCTGTCGCATCCTGGCGATGAAGGGGCTCGTGCGGGAGACGACGGGCCACGTGAGCGCCCGCATCCCCGGCACCGGCGAGATGGTGATTCGCGGGCGCGGCAACGGCGAGAGCGGGCTGCTGTTCACGCGCCCGGAAGATGTGCTGCGCTGCGACTTCGACGGCAGCGGCATCGCCGACGACGCGCCGGTGGGCAAGCCACAGGAGCTGCCGATCCACGGCGAGATCTACAAGGCGCGGCCCGAGGCGATGTGCGTGGTCCACGCCCACCCACCTGGCGCGCTGCTCTGCGGCATCACCGGCGTCGAGCTGCGGCCGATCTTCCTCGCCTACGACCCGTCGGCCGCGCGGTTCGGCTTCGACGGCGTGCCCCTCTTCCCGCGCTCGATGACGCTGACGCGGCCCGACGAGGTCTGGCCGATGCTGGAGGTGATGGGCGACAAGACCTACTGCCTGATGCGCGGCCACGGCATCACGGTGTACGGCCGCAGCGTCGAGGAGGCGACGGTGCGGGCGATCAAGCTGGAGACGCTGGCGCGCATCAACTGGGCGGCGGCCCAGCGCGGCGGTGCCCCAGACGTGCCGGCGGCGGACGTCGAGGTGGTGAGCGGGCGCACGAGCCGCGCCCAGCGCGACTCCGTGCAGCCCGTCTGGAACTACTACGTGCAGCTGCTGGAGCACCAGGGCGCGCTGGCCCACGACCCCGTCTTCGGAATCGACGTCTGAGAGGGGAATCGGGCCATGGCGAGAGAGTACCGCTACATCTCGGGCGATTCGCACCTGGAGATCGACTCCAAGTGGTGGGTCGACCGCGTGCCGGCCGCGCACCGCGAGCGCGCGCCGCGCCTGATCCGCCTGCCCGACGGCGGCGACGCCTGGCTCATCGAGGGCCGGCCGCTACGCGAGGTGCCGTCGGACCTGTACGGCGGCAAGGGCCGCGACCACTGGCAGCCGTTCGGCCAGAACTACGAGACCACACCCGGCACCGGCCCGGCCGAGCAGCGCCTGCGCGAGCAGGACGCCGACCGCATCGACGCCGAGGTGCTGTTCCCGGGCGCCTCCTCGCCGTCGATGTGGCGCAGCATCAGCGACGACGCGGCCTACAAGGCGGTCCTGCGCGCCTACAACGACTTCCTGGCCGAGGACTACTGCGCCGTCGCGCCCGACCGCCTGCTCGGCCTCGGCATGGTGCCGTGGACGGGCGTGGACGACGCCATCGCCGAGCTGGAGCATTGCAAGCGGCAGGGGCTGCGCGGCGTGATGCTCAGCGCCTACCCGAGCGGGCGCGGCTACCCGACGCCCGAGGACGACCGCTTCTGGGCCGCCGCGCTCGACCTGCAGATGCCGCTCACGATCCACCAGCAGCTGGACCGCTCGGGCGAGCGGGCGCGGCCCCCGTTCCAATACCCCGCCGCCTCGAAGCAGGTGCTCGACCGCATCGGCCCGGTGCGCGACTTCATCGTGCAGTTCACCAAGTTCGGCCGCCTCGGCTCGTTCAACGCCGTGCAGATGGCGCTGGCCGGCGTGTTCCAGCGCTTCCCGACGCTGCACCTGTTCTTCGCCGAGACGCAGATCGGCTGGCTGCCGTTCTTCCTGGAGCAGGCCGACATCCGCTACGAGCGCCACTCGCGCTGGGGCGAGGAGCTGCTGGGCGTGCCGCAGCTCGACCGGCCGCTGAGCCAGGTCATCCGCGAGCACTGCTCGTGGGGCTTCCAGGCCGACCGCGCGGGCGTCGAGCTGCGCCACCACATCGGCGTCGAGCGGCTGATCTGGGCCACCGACTTCCCGCACCAGGAGTCGGAGTGGCCGCACTCCGACCAGGTGCTCGCGCGCAACTTCGCCGGCGTGCCGGCCGACGAGGTCCGGCGCATGGTGGCCGACAACGCGATCGCCTTCTTCCACCTCGACGCCGCGCCCGCGGCACAGGCTACGGGCGCGGCATCCGCCGCCACGCGCTAGCGACGGCCCACGCCGGCCGCACCGCCCCGGCCCGGGCGGCCCGCCCGGACTTGACGGCTGCGGCCTTGCCGAGTCGAACGGGCGGCGCTATGGTAGGCCCGTGCCCAATCCGGGGCGCTCCCCGGCCGGGGGGCTGGGGGATGTCCCCTATACCTTCGCTGCCGCGGCAGCGGGGAGCCGAGGCCCGCGGGCATTCAGGAGGACGGCGATGGAAGCGACCGAGGTCAGCGTACCCGCGCGCGCGGCTGTAGAGCAGCTCGTCGCCTGCGGCGTGACGCACGTCGTGTGGCTGCCGGACAGCGAGTCCGGCTTCATGTACGAGGCGCTGACCCAGGCCGAGGCCGACGGGCGCCTCAAGCTCATCCCGATCTGCCGCGAGGGCGAGTCGATCCCCCTCGCCTTCGGCCTGCTGCTGGGCGGCAAGCGGCCGGCCATCCTCATCCAGAACACCGGCTTCTTCGAGGCCGGCGACTCGCTGCGCGGCCAGGCCATCGACCTGCACCTGCCGCTGGTGCTGCTGATCGGCTACCGGGGCTGGCGCCCCGACCGCGCCGACATGGTGGACACGGCCGGCGTCTACCTGGAGCCGGTGCTCGACGCCTGGGGCGTGCCGCACTACCTGATCGACCAGCCCGCCAAGCTGCCGCGCATCCGCGAGGCGTTCGCCGAGGCAGAGCGGCGCCAGGGCCCGGTGGCCGTGCTGATCGCGGGCGAGTGGGAGTAGCGCCATGATGGACTTGCGCGCGGCCGTGCAAGCGCTGGTGGCGCGGCGCACCGACGAGCTGGTGATCGTGCCGTTCACGGGCGGCATCGCCTGGGAGGACGCGAGCAGCCTGCCGGCGCTCGACCTGCCGTTCTGGGGCTCGATGGGCAAGGCGGGCAGCACGGGGCTGGGCGTGGCGCTGGCTGTGCCGACCCTACGGGTGTGGGTGCTCGATGGCGACGGCAGCCTCCTCATGAACCTGGGCACGCTCGTCACCGAGGCGAGCCAGGCGCCGCGGAACTTCTACCACTTCGTGCTGGAGAACGGCGTCTACCGCACGACAGGCGGCCAGCCGATCCCCGGGCACGAGCAGGTGAGCTTCGCCGGCCTGGCGCGCGGCGCCGGCTTCCCGCACGTCTGCGAGTTCGACGACCTGGCAGCGCTGGAGCGCGACCTGCCCGCGGTCGTCGGCCGGCCCGGCCCGACCTTCGTCACGCTCAAGGTCTCGCCCGAGCCGCTCGACCGCCGCCTGCCGCGCCGCACGCTCAAAGCAGCGCTCCCCGCGGTCCGCGCGGCCATCCGGGCACGGGCGGGTGCGGCCTGATACCCGATCCGGTCGGTTTCACATTCCCCCTCACCCCCGGGAGAGGACCGGGGTAAGAGCATCCTACTCCCTCTCCCCCGGGAGAGGACCGGGGTGAGAGCATCCTACCCCCTCTCCCCCTGGGAGAGGGTCGGGGTGAGGGCCGTCCGGGCAAGCGATCTGCCGTGTCGGAGCACCCGCCCCCGCGCATCGGCCGCGGCAGCACGCAGCGCTGCGGCGGGGGATGCCCGATTAGGGCGCGCTAGTTGTGGATGTTGACCGGCGTGCCGACGGTGGCCCAGTCCCAGAACCAGCGCGAGTCGTCCAGGTTCAGCCCCAGGCAGCCATGGCTGCCGGGATAGCCCCACATGCTGGACCAGTAGTTGTAGTGGATCGCCGCCCCGTCGTTGGTGAAGTACTGCGTGTACAGCACGTGCTTCAGGTAGTAGCCGTGCGGCGAGTTGCGCGGGACGCCCAGCGTCGCGCTGTCCATCGTCTCGTCCTCGACGCGCCGCACGATGTGGTGCAGGCCCAGGGGTGTGCTCATGACCGTCGTGCCTTTGATAGCGAGGGCGGCGTACACGGCGCGGTCGTCCTCGTAGGCGACGATCATGGCCGGCTCGCTGAGGTCCACGTCGATCCAGCGGCCCGAAAATACCTGGGGCGGCGACTTCGGGAGCCGCACACCGTCGCTGCGAACGTACTCGTCATCGCCGATCTGGTACCAGGTCGCGCCGTCGTCGCCGACCACTGCATCGGACACCTGGACGGGCGTGTTAGGCCCCAGTGTGCGGAGGTACGTGCCGCTGTCCACCGCGGGCCAGCTGCGCACGTTGAAGCTGCCGATGATGCGGCCCGGAAGGTCTACGCTGTAGAGCACCTGCGGCTTGTCGAAGTACCCCTCGGGCGGCGGCGGGACCGGCCCCACGGCGGCGGCGTCGATCCAAGCGTAGTTGTCGGTCCGCGGGTTGTAGACGTAGAGGCGCCCGCCCTCCGCCGTCCCGGTGAGCTGGAGATAGGACCATTGCCGAATCGGGCCGAAGTCGGTCCCCTCTTCCGGCGCCGACCAGAGGTCCGTGGGCGTGTGGACGGCCACCCATTGCCCCGCGTCCGACTCGTCGGCCACGGGTGCCGCGGCGACCCGCGGCAGGTCGCCGGTTCCCGAGGACGGAGCGGATGCCCGCCGGACGGTCGCCCCCGCGCCGGCCGGGGAGACGAGAATGCCAACGAGTATGACCATTAGCGCGGCGGCGAGCGTCCTCATCGCTTCATCGCTCCCCACGGAGGTTGCGGCGCCGCGGGGCGCCCCGGACGCTCGCTAACAGTCCTCTCGCAGAAAGCGAGCCGCCGGCAGGCCGGCGACGCGCGCTTCCGCGAATTCTCACGCAATTCTCACGCGGGGCAGAGGGTAGGCGGGAGGAGCGATGCTCGTCGCGGCGAGCGGGAGCCTCCTAGGGCCGCGCGGCGGGCGGGCGCTCGACGGCGAGGACGCCCTTCGCCAGCAACGGCTCTAACTGGTCCTCGAGGGCCAGGTCCCGGAGGACCGAGGCCGCGTCGGCGCCGGGGGAGGCGGCCGGGCGGCCGGCGACGGCGGGCGTGCGGGCGAGGCGGGCGGCGGGGCCGATCGTGGTGATGCGCTCGCCGGTGTCGTGCTCGCGCGTGACGCTGAGGCCGTGCGCGACGACCCAGGGGTCCGTCATGAGGTCCGGGACGGCGGCCACCGGCTGCGCGCCGATGCCGGCGGCCGTGAGGCGGGCGACCCACGCGGCGGCCGGGGCGGTGGCGAGGCGCTCTTCCAGGAAGCGCGCGAGCGCGTCGTCCGGCTGAGGACTACCCGCCGTGGGAGCGGAGGCGGGCAGGTGCTCGATGCCGGCCAGGCCCTCGACCTGGGCGAGTGCCGGCAGGTCGGCCGCGCGTGCGCCGAGGAACAGCCACCCGTCGCTCGCGCGGTAGAGGCGCTGGAGCGGCCCGCTGCCGAGCGCCGTCTGGCCGCGCGGCTCGTCCCACACCTGGCCGGCGTAGTCTTGCAGGTAGGGCGACTGGAGCAGCGAGGCGGTGAAGGCCAGCGCCGCCTCGACGCGCTGGCCGCGCCCGGTGCGCAGGCGATGGTACAGGGCCAGCGCCACGCCGAAGGCCGCGAGCAGCCCCGTGCCGTAGTCGTCGATGGCGAACGGCTGCATGAGCGGCGGACCGTCGCCGCCGAAGCGCACCTGCATGCCGCTCACCGCCTGGGCGTTCGACTCGTAGCCCGGCCAGGCGCCCCACGGGCCGTCGTAGCCGTAAGCGCTGATCGAGACGTAGATCAGGTCGGGCCGTAGCGCCCGCAGCTGCTCGTAACCGGCGCCCAGCCGCTCGGCCACGCCCCGCCGCGCGTTCTGCAACACCACGTCGGCGTCGCGCACCAGCCGGTGCAGGATGTCCTGCCCCTCGGGCGTTTTCAGGTCGAGCAGCACCGTGCGCTTCGCCCGGTTCACGTCGGTGTGGTAGCGGTGAACGCTGGTATGATAGCCGGTGCCCTCCTCGCGCGGGTTGTTGATCTTCACCACGTCGGCGCCGAACTCGGCGAGCGTGCGCCCGGCCGTTGGCCCCGCCAGCACCTGCGTCAGATCGACCACCCGGTAGCCTTCGAGCGCGCTCTGTAGCGGGGATGGAAGCTCTGCAGCGGGCGGCGGTGCGGGGGAGCATTCCAGGCCGGCCAGCACGGCGGCGCGGTCGGCGTCGGGGGCGGGCGCGGGACGTGGACGCTCGCTTGGCCACTCCGAGAGCCGCACCGCCGCGCCCGGCTGCCAGACGGTGCCGAGACCGGGATCGTCCACGGGCCAGACGATGCGAGCGGCACGCGCGTGCGGCGCGGCGAGCCACTCGGCCGTCGTGCGGCAGAGGCTGATCGGCGTGACGGCGGCGCCGCCCAGGTCCTCCCACTCCTGCGCCGAGCGGGTCAGGAAAAGCGCTCGCAGCCGCTCGCGCAGGGTGGCCTCCAGGGCCGGCTCGCGCGCCAGCCGCCCAAGGTCGAGCAGCCCGTCGTCGCGCCACTGGCCGTTGCCGGTAGCGTCCAGCAGGCGCTCGCGGAAGCGGGGCGTGGAGCCGCTGAAGTGGACCCAGCGGCCGTCGGCGCACTGGAAGCGGCCGCCCCAGAAGTCGTCGGGCCGGCCGCCGGCGGGCTGGCCGTCGATCAGCAGGCCGTGGGCGCCGATCGCCGCGAAGGTGGCGTCGAACAGCGGCACCTCGATGCGCTGGCCGCGCCCGTCGCGCTCGCGGGCGACGAGCGCCATGGCGACGCCGACCGCGCCCAGGAAGGCGGCGAAGTGCGACGCGATCGGGATGGCCGTGTACACGGCCTGGCCGGCCTGGCCACCTGCCGCGGCCGCGCGATAGGTGCCCGTCGCCGCGCCGACGACGCCCTCCCAGGCCGGCAGCGCGGCGCGCGGATCGTCGGCGGCGAAGCCGGGCAGCGACAGGTAGATCAGGCGTGGGTCGGCCTCCGTCATGGCGCGCGGGCCGAGCCCCAGCCGCTCCATGACGCCCGTCCGGAAGTTCTCGACCACCACGTCGGCGGAGGCGACGAGCCGCCGCGCGGTGGCCTGGTCGGCGGCGTCCTTCAGGTTGAGCGCGATGCCGCGCTTGCCGCGGTTCCAGGTCGCGTTCGCGGGCGTGGCCCAGCGCGGCCCGCCCGGCGGCTCGACGCGGATCACGTCGGCGCCCGCGTCGGCGAGCAGCATGGCGGCCAGCGGCCCGGGGATATACTGCCCGAAGTCGATTACCCGCACGCCCGCCAGCGGTCCCGCCACGGACTGCCTCCTCGCCGGATACTCCCGCGCGTGCCGCCCTGGTATAACACGGCGCCTGGCGGCGACGGAGGGAGGGGACGCGATGCGGGTGCTTATCACGGGGGCGGGGCTGATCGGCTGCCACGCGGCGCGCGAGCTGGTGGCGCGCGGGGACCAGGTCACGCTATTCGACCTCACGCCGCGTGAGGACTACGTGGCCCGCGTCGTCGGCGGCGACGTGCGGCTGGTGCGCGGCGACACGCGCGAGCTGCCGGCGGTGCTGGAAGCGGTCCAGGCCGCGCAGCCCGAGTGCGTCGTCCACACGGCCGGGCTGATTGGCGGCAACGCTCAGCAAGTGCCGTATCGCGGCTTTCAGGTGAACATCGGCGGCACGATCAACGTCGCCGAGGCGGTGCGGCTTGGCGGCGTGCGGCGGCTGGTGCACGCGAGCACACAGGGCGTCAACGACCTGTCGCAGCCGCAGACGGCGCCGCTCACCGAGGAGTTCCCCGTCGGCGGCGATGCGGTCTACGCCGCCTCCAAGGTGGCCTGCGAGCAGGTGCTGAAGGCCTACGCCGCGGCGTACGGGTTCGAGCTGGCGCTGCTGCGCTTCGCCGGCGTCTACGGCTACGGCCACTACACCGGCGGCTCGGGCATCGGCCAGGGCATGCACGCGCTGCTGCAAGCCGCGCTGGAGGGGCGCCCGGCGCCGATCGGCGCTGGCATCCCCGAGAGCAACGAGATGATCTACGCGAAGGACGCCGGCCGCGGCGTGGCGGCGGCCGTGCACGCCGCGCGGCTGCCGCACCAGGTCTACAACATCGGCACTGGCGTGCTCGCCACGCCCGATACGATCATGCAGGCGCTGCAGCGCGTGATCCCCGGCGCGACCGCCAGCCGCAGCGGCCCGCCGCGTCCGGACCGCCACGCGCGCCAGCAGCCGTTCGACCTGACCCGCGCCCGCGCGGAGCTCGGCTACGAGCCGCAATTCGATCTGGAGGCGGGCATCCGCGACTTCGTGGCGGAGCTGCGGCGGTGACGCGGGAGCGAAACCCGTTCGTGATGGATGCAGGCCGCGGCAGTCCGGGGACGCCCTCACCCCAACCCTCTCCCAGGGGGAGAGGGAGTAGGACGGGTGCGGCGCCTCGTTGCCTCTCCCCCTGGGAGAGGCCGGCCGAGCGCAGCGAGGACGGGTGAGGGTCTATCGCATGGGCGCACACGAATCGATGGGATTACACGCTGGGAGGTAGCCCGTGCATCGTCTGGAGCCGTTGTTCCGCTTCTCGTCCGTCGCCATGGTGGGCGCGACCGATAGCTCGCGCACCGGCGGGGCGCCCTATCAGGCGCTCCGCGATCTGGGCTTCACGGGCACGTTCTACCCCATCAACGCGCGGCGCCCGGAGGTACACGGGCTGCGCGCCTACCCGGACCCGGCCAGCCTGCCGGCCGACATCGACGCGGCGGTGGTCGCCATCGGCCGCGACGGCGTCGTCCCGGCCGTGCGCGCCTGCGCGGACCGCGGCGCGCGGGCGATCACGCTGCCCGGCGGCGGCTTCGCGGAGTACGACGACCACGGCCGTGCGCTGCAAGCCGAGCTGGTGGCGCTCGCCCGCGAGCGCGACCTGCTGCTCGTCGGCCCGAACTGCTTCGGGGCGGCGTCCATCGTGAACAAGTGCGCGATCTTCGCCGGTCTCGGGCTCGACAAGGTGCAGGCCGGCAACGTGGCGGTCATCTCGAACAGCGGCGGCCTGCTGCTGGAGATCCTGACCTACGGCACGGCGCGCGGCCTCGGCTTCAGCCACATCGTCTCGTCGGGCAATGAGGCTGTCGTGACCGCCGCCGACCTGCTCGACTACTTCGTGGACGACCCGGCAACCGACGTGGTGCTGGCGGTTATCGAGACGATCCGCAAGCCGGAGCTGTTCCTGGCGGCGGCCGAGCGCGCGGCGGCGGCGCGCAAGCCGATCGTCGTGCTGAAGATGGGCGCGTCCGTGAAGGGCGCGCGCTCGGCGCTCACCCACACCGCCGCGCTGAGCGGCAGCGACGCCGTGTACGACGCGGCCTTTCGCCAGACGGGCGTCACGCGCGTCCACGACCTCGACGACTTCATCGAGATGGGCGTGCTGTATTCCGGCGCGGTCCAGACGCTGCGCCGCCGGCCGCTGGAGCGCGCGGCCGTGATCGAGATCTCGGGCGGCGGCAAGGAGTTGATCTGCGACGCCGCCGAGGCCGCGGGCGTCGAGCTGCCCGACCCGACACCCGAGACGATCGCCGCCATCCGGCCCGGGCTGAACCCCGAGGTCGAGGTCAGCAACCCGCTGGACACGACCGGCAACTGGAACTCGCCCTGGATTCCGACCGTCTATCCGGCGGCGCTGCGCGCCTTCGCGCAGCAGCCCGGCATCGACGTCATCGTGTCGCGCTTTAGCGGCCCGCGCACGGGCGGCATCGGCGTTCTGCGCGAACGGCTGGACGAGCTAGCCGCCGCCCGTGCCGAGCACCCCGACCAGCTCCACGTGACACTGTCGCGCACCTCCGACCAGTTCAGCGAGGAGTGGCTGGACGCGGTGCGCGAGTACGGCGTGCTGTTCCTGCAAGGCTACGCCCGCGGCTTCCGCGCGCTCGGGCGCCTCGCCGCCTACAGCCGCTTCCTGCGCGAGCAGGCCGGGGCGCCGGAGGCACCCCGCTCGCCCATCCGGGTCGAGCTGCCCGCCGGCCGCGCGGCGCTGAACGAGGTCGAGGCGAAGGACCTCCTGCGCGCGGCGGGGCTGCCGGTCGTCGCCACGCGCTGGGCGCGCTCGGCCGACGAGGCGGTGGCGCAGGCGGAGGCGCTGGGCTACCCGGTGGCGGCGAAGGTGCTCGCGCCGCAGATCCTGCACAAGAGCGACGTGGGTGGCGTGCGGCTGGGCCTGGCCGACGCGGCAGCCGTCCACGAGGCGTTCGGCGAGCTAGAGGCGGTGGCCGCGAGCGTGCCGGGCGCCGAGTTCCAGGGGGTCGCCGTGCAGCCGATGGCGGCGCCGGGGCTGGAGCTAGTGCTGGGCGCGAACCGCGACCCGCAGTTCGGGCCGGCGGTGCTGTTCGGCCTGGGCGGGGTGTTCGTGGAGGTGCTGCACGACGTGGCGCTGCGGGTGGCGCCGCTGCGCGCGCGCGACGCCGCGGCGATGCTCGACGAGATCAAGGGGCGGGCGCTGCTCGACGGCGCGCGCGGCCAGCCGGCGGTGAGCCGCGCGGCGATCGTGGACGCGCTCTGTCGCCTGTCGGACCTGATGCTGGCCGCGCCACAGATCGCCTCCGTCGATCTGAACCCCGTGCTCGCTTATCCGGATGGCCTGCTCGCCGTGGATGCGCGCATCGTCCTGACACAATAACCCGCGTCGACAATCACCTTCCCCCGCTCTACTGTGGGAGAGCGGGGCAGGGGAGTGAGGTCCGACGGCGCCAGCGATGACGCGGCTAGCAACCGAGCGGTAGATGTGCGGCGGAGAGGAGCATTGAGCATGGTGCGCGCTCGCACGGACATCGCGCGACAAGAACGAGCGCCAGGCCCGCCGCGGCGCCTGACCGGCGTTCTGGCGACCCTGCTCCTCCTCGCCGCGGCGGCCTGCGCCGCCCCGAGCGGCTCGCCGCAAGCCAGCGCGCCACTCCCCGCGACGAGCAGCGCCGGCGCCACGCCGGCCGTCGACCCGGCGCCGGCCCCGCCCGCCCCGCTACACGTCGTCGCGAACTGGACGCAGCCGACCGGCGCGATGTCGGGCTTCTGGATCGCCCAGGAGGCCGGGCTGTTCCGCGAGCAGGGCCTCGACGTGGAGCTGCTCAATATTCCCAACACCTCCCGCGTGCTGCAAACGATGGCGGCCGGCGAGATGGACCTCAGTCCGCTCGACCCGGCCACCACCATCCGCGCCAGCCTGGGCGGGCTGGACGCCGTGCTCCTATACGCGCAGACGAACCGCCTGGTGTTCGGCGTCTACGCCCAGCCCAGCATCCAGGACCCGCAGGACCTGCGCGGCAAGGTGCTCGGCACGACGCGCATCGGCGCCTCGGCGAACACCGCCCTGCTGGTGGCGCTCAAGCGGTGGGGCCTGGTCCCCGACCGTGACGTGGCGCTGCGCCAGCTTGGCGAGACGCAGGCCATCTACGCCGCCATGCAGACCGGCCAGATCGATGCGGCGCCGTTCGGCCTGCCCGTGGACCGCGCCCTGCTGCCCACGCAGCGCGAGCTGATCAACCTGGCGACCGATGGCCCCGAGTACGCCTCGATCGCCGTGGGCGGGCTCCGCACGTGGATCAACGCCAACGAGGAAGCCGTGCGCCGCTTCGGCCGCGCCTACGCGCTGGCTATCCGCCGGCTCAAGAACGACAAAGCGTACGCGCTCGAGATCTACCGCAAGTACCTGGGCACCGACGACGCCGCGTACCTCGACGAGGTCTACGCGCTGTTCAGCCGCGCGCTGCCCTCGGTGCCCTACGTGACGGACGAGGCTATGGCCCAGGCGCTCGCGGACCTCGTCGAGGAGGAGCCGCAGCTCGCCGGGCGCCAGGGGTCGGAGTGGGTGGACTCGCGCTTCGTCCGCGAGATGGAGGACGAGGGCTTCTTCGCGTCCCGCTAGATGCGCGGCTCGCGGCCGGCGGCGCCTAGCACGAGTGGCGCCGCGGGAGTTCACGCAGTAGAATGCGAGTCGCGCCACGGACTCACCGCCGGGGCGGCACCGCCGGCGGCGCGGGCGCGGCGCGGTGTCCCAGGAGCCGGTGGCGGCAGAGGGGGAGCCATGACAAGCGCGACGACCGGCTCCGCCCGCGCCCTGTTCACGCTCGACTGGTACCGCGCGCTCAGCCCCGACGGCCGCCTGGCCTTCATCGCCGCCTGGGGCGGCTACGCGCTCGCCGGCTTCGACTTCCTCGCCTTCACCTTCGTGCTGGCGCCGATCCGCGCCGCCTTCGGGCTGAGCGAGGGGCAGATCGGCGCGCTGGCGACCGCGAGCCTCATGGCCTCGGTGGCCGGCGGGATCGCCGGCGGCGTGCTGGCCGACCGGCTGGGCCGCGCCCGCGTGCTGCGCTGGAGCATCGCGGCGTACGCGCTGCTCAGCTTCCTGTCGGGGCTCGCGCAGAGCTACGAGCAGCTACTCGCCCTGCGCGCGCTGCTCGGCGCCGGCTTCGGCGCCGAGTGGACCGCCGGGGCGTTGCTGGTGGCGGAATACGCCGCGCCGGCGCAGCGCGGCCGCACGCAGGGCGTGTACACCGCGGGGTTCTCCGTGGGCGACGGGCTCGCCACCCTGGCCTACTTCGTCATTACCGCGCTGGTGCCGGCCGCGCTGTCCTGGCGCGTGCTGTTCTGGCTGGGCGTGCTGCCCGCACTGCTCGTGCTGTGGGCGCGCACCCGGGTGGTCGACCCGCCGGCCTACCGCGCCGCCCAGGCCCACGCGAGCGCGGGCACTGGCCCCGCGCCGGGGCATGGCTCGCTGGGGGCGATCTTCGTGCCGCCGCTGCTCGTCGCCACCGTCGGGGGCAGCCTGCTGGCCAGCGGCATCCTGAGCGGCAAGTACATCGTCAACATCTGGCTGCCGGGCTACTTGCAGCAGTGGCGCGGCCTGGGCAGCGCGGCCGCGGCCATCCAGATCGGCGTGGTCCTCGTCGGCGCGGTGCTCGGGTGCATCGTCGGCGGCTACTGTCAGGACGGCCTGGGGCGCCGCCGCACCTTCCTGCTGTACTCGCTCGCCAGTCCGGCGGCGCTCTGGCTATACCTGCTCGTCCCGGCTGGCCTGGCCTGGCTGCTGCTCGTCGTCGGCGCGCTCGTGGGGTTCTGCACGGCGGGCGCGCTCAGCGGGCTGGGCGCCTACCTGGCCGAGCTGTACCCGAGCGCCCATCGCGGCGCCGGCCAGGGCGTCACCTACAACCTGGGGCGCGGCGCCAGCGGCCTGGTCGCGGGCGGCATCGGCTTGCTGGCGCCGGCCATCGACCTGAACGCCGCGATGGCCGTCGGCGCCAGCGTGTACCTGGTCGCGCTGGCGGGGCTGGTGCTCTTGCCCGAGACGCGCGGGCGCGACCTCACTGCCCATCCGGCGATCGCACCAGCCATCCCACCAAGCGCGAGTGCTCAGGCGGCCGGTGCCGAGCCAGGCTAGAGCGGGATGCCCGCGACGCGAGCAGCCGACGTTCGGTAGGGGCAGGTTCACGCGATGCCAGGGGTCGCCACGCGGGAGGGGCGGGTTTCATGCCCGCCCGCGGCCGTCGAGGCCGCAACCCCGGCGCCGGCCGACCCCGCGGCCCAACAGCATTCCGCCCGTAGCGCGAGCATGAGGCCCGGTCCCACCCCGCCCACCGCGGGCAACGTGGCAAGCACATCCAGCAGGGAGAACAGCCGATGTACGTGGCGACACGCGACGTGATGCTGCCGACGACGATTATCGGCTCGCTGCCGCGGCCGCAGTGGTACACGGCCCGGCTCGGCGACCGCCCGTTCCGCGCGGCGATGGCCGACGCCGTCTACCGCGAGCAGTACGTGGATGCCGTCGCGGCGCTGATCCGCGACCAGGAGCGCGCGGGGCTCGACCTCGTCACGGACGGCGACAGCCGCTTCGATCCCGAGGTCGGCGGCGGCTCGTGGGCCGGCTACCCCGCCAGCCACCTGAGCGGCACCGCCGGGCGCACCTGGGACCGGGGCGACCGCACGCCCGCCCCGGTCGGCACGATCATGCACGAGATCGGCGAGGCGTCGTCGCAGCCCATCGTCGTCGAGCCGGTCGGCCCCGGCACGCTGCAGTACACGGAGATCTGGCAGACCGCCCAGCAGCTCACGCCGACGCCCGTGAAGTTCGGCACGCCGGTCGCCGAGGTGATCGAGGGCCGCCTGGCCAACCGGCACTACGCCGACCGCCGCGCGCTGGTGCGGGACATCGCGGACGCCCTGAACGCCGAGCTGACCGCCCTCGCCCGCGCGGGCTGCCCGGCCATCCAGCTCGAAGCGCCCTGGATTACGCGGTCGGTCAACCGCCAGCGCCCCGAGATGTGGGAGCCCGAGTTCTACGTCGAGGTGTTCGAGCGCACCACCCGCGGCCTGCAAGCGCTCACCGAGGTCTGGGCGCACACCTGCTGGGGCAACCCCGCGGCGCAGCGGCCGTTCAGCACGACGCCGCGCTACGCGCCCGTGCTGGAGATGCTCGACGCGCTGCCCTGCGACGTGGTGACGGTCGAGAACGCTGACAGCGGCTGCGCCGAGCTAGACGTAGTGTGCCAGGGGATCAAGACGAAGAAGCTGGCGCTCGGCGTGGTGAGCCACCGCACGCTCCAGGTGGAGACGGCCGACGAGGTGGCCGCCATCCTGCGCCGCGCGCTGGAGCACGTGCCGCCCGAGCGCCTGGCCGTGACCGCCGACTGCGGCTTCGGCCGCGAGGGCATGAGCCGGCGCATTGCCTACTACAAGATGGTCGCCATGGTGCGGGGCACGAACGCCGTGCGCCGCGAGCGGGGCCTGCCCGAGCATCCCTGCCGCGCCGCCGACCCCGCCTTCGCCTGGGCGTGATGCTAGCTGCCGTCGAGAGGTACGCCGATCAGGGCATGCCGCCCTCACCCCGGCTCTCTCCCAGGGGGAGAGGGAGTACGATAGCCATCATTCCGGCCCTCTCCTCGAGGGCGAGGGGTGGGATCGCGCCCTCGTCTGTCCCCTCTCCCTCTGGGAGAGGGTTAGGGTGAGGGCGTGTTCTATCAGCTCAATCTTCGGAGCACCAGCTAGCCCAGCACCGAAGCCACCGGCAGCGGCGCCCCGGCGGCGCTGGGGTGGCGGCCGTACTGGCCGGTCTCCATTAGCTCGGCGGCCGCCTGGCCGGCGGGCGTGAGGCGCAGGGTGCCGCGCGAGTCGAGCAGCCAGGCGACGTAGCCCTCCGGCACGTTCTCCTGCGGGCCGTGGTGGATGATGCCTTTCGGCACCCAGGTGAGCGTGCCGGGCTCCCGCACCGCGCCCCAGGCGCCCGGCCCGGCGAAGTAGTAGATGATCTCGTCGTAGTCGGCGTTCACGTGGATCGGGGGGCGCCCGCGCGGGTTGGCGCTCAGGTTGTACAGCAGCTCGGCGTTGTCGCGCGAGACGGCGAACGGGCTGGGCGGCCCATTCGGGTTCACCAGCAGGCTCCGCACGTTCAGCTTCCAGACAGGGATCGTACCGTCGTGCAGGGCGACGCGCGCCAGCGGGTTGTGGGGCCGCACGTAGCGGGTGACGCCGTCGAACGCCTTGACGAGCACCACCGTGTCGCCGCCGTCCGCCCCGCTCGGCGCATCGGCGGCCGCGCGCTCCACGTCGCCGGCCCACAGCGCCGGGTCGCCCAGGCTGACCGCACCCGGGAGCTCCAGCACGAGGCTTCGCGTCGGCGTCTGGAGGGGCGTGACGCGGTAGGCGATGGCGCGCGGGATGCACACGAAGTCGCCGGGCCCGCCGCGCAGCGTGCCCTGGTCCGTGGCGAACTCCAGCACGCCGTCCTGCACGAAGTGGATCTCGTCGGCCTCGACGTTGCTCACCAGGAACGGCGTGGGCGCCGCGCGCCCCGACACGCTCAGCCGGAAGCCCGTGCGGGCGGCGAGCAGCGGCGTGGGCAGCGCCGCCGGGTCGTCGCGGTCGGCGGGCGCCACCTCGCCCACGCGCAGCCGGTGCGGCGCGTGCGGCCCCTCGACGCTCGTGAACTCGGGCGGGTAGTGGGGACGCTCGATGTAGGTGCTGTCGCCCGTGAAGCCCTCGCGCGTCCAGCGCATCACCGGCCGCGCGTCGTCGTGCTTGCCGTTCGTCGCCGTCATGGTTGCGCCTCCGTTCACCGTCACTGATATGGGCCGAGCCGGCTCACTGCGTAGTCCACGTACTCCGGGTCTACCAGCCGTCGCGGGTCGAGGTCCACCGTCACGTCGCCGGTCGTGCGAAAGTAATCATAGTCGCTGGCGATGCTGTCCGCGTTCACGCGGCCGTCGGGATCGAAGCGCACAGGGTACATGCGCTTCACCAGGTCGGCGCTCGGCAGCCGCGCGTAATCGGCAATGAACTTCGCCAGGGGGTCCGGGTCGGTGCGCTTTGCCAGGAAGGAATCGTAGTAGTCGCGGATGCCGCGCACGTAGGCCGTCATGTAGCGGCGGGCGGCGTCGGGGTGCTCGCGGGTGAACGGCCCGGAGTACATGATGACGGTGAACTCCGAGCCCGGCAGCACGTCGCCCACGCCCTTCCAGAGCGCGATGGTGCCCTGCTCGATGCCCCGCGTCAGCAACGGCTCCGGCTGCAGGCCCACGTCGAGCGACCCGTTGGCGAGACTCACGCCGATGTCCGGCAGGCCCATCTCCTTCAGGTCCACGTCGTCTAAGGTGAGGCCGGCGCTCGCCAGTCCCCGCGCGAACACGATCTCGTTGCCCGTCCCCTTCGACGGCACGCCGATCGGCCGGCCGCGCAGGTCCGGCCAGTCGCGGATGGCGCCGCTGTCGTACAGGTCCTTGCGCACGACGATCGAGTTCCAGCGGTCGCCGTCGCGGAAGCTGCCCTTGTCGCCGACGATCAGCAGGCTCACGCCGCGGCCGACCGCGTTGAACAGGCCGGCGCTGATCGCGCCGCCGCCCACGTCGAGCTGGCCGCTAGCGAGGGCCGGGATCATGCGCGCGGCCGAGTCGAACGGCGTCCGGTCGACGGCCAGGCCCTCTTCCTGGAAGTAGCCGCGGTCCTCGGCGATGAAGATCGGCGCGTCGCCGATCGTGGCGCCGATCTGGCCCACGGCCACCGGCACCGGCGCGGGCGCTGCGCTAGTAGTCCCCTCTTGCGCCCCTGATCCGGTGGGGGAGCCGGCACCGGTAGTAGGACCAGCAGCCGTGGCGGCCTGGGGAGGCGCGGCGGCCGGCCGGCTCCCCCCGGGCTGAGAGGGCATAGCGACCGGCGTGCTGCACCCGACTAGCAGCGCGGCCGCGAGCAGCGCCGTACGTATCGTCAAGCCGATTCCTCCTGGGCCGGCGCCGCGCCGCGCACCCTGTCGATGAGACTTACCGCGTCGGGCGGCGGCGCGGCGCCCCGCCAGGCCACGTGGCCGTCGGGCCGCACGAGCACCAGCGGTCGCTCGTAGGCCGCCGTCACCGCCGGGTCGTCCAGCGCGAGCACGCGCAGCGGCACGCCCCGTGCCCGGGCGGCTGCCTCTATGGTACCCGTATCGGGCGCCGTGGGGCCGAGGCGGAGCAGGGTGAAGCCGTCGCCGAACAGGTCGAGCGTCGAGCGGCCGTCGCGCAGCCAGACGTGCGGCGCGCGAGCCCCGGGGCGCGTCGTCGGCACATAGGTGTCGGTGTCGTACGGAGGGGGCGGCGTGCCGTCGGGCACGACGAGTGGCGAGTCGTCATAACGGTAGCCAAGGTCGATGCCGGGCGACTCGACGGCGAACTCCTCGCGGCGGGTCGCCTCGATCAGGCGGGCGGCCTCGGCCCGCAGCCGCGCGCCCTCGGCGCTGTCCTCGTCCATCGCGGGCGCGACGGGGATCTGGGCGTCGGCCGCCTTGATGCTCGCCGCCTCCTCGACATTGCGCACGCCGATCGGGCGCCGCTCGGCCTCGTAGCCGTCCAGCAGGGTGGCGCCGCCCCAGCCCTGAACCACCGCCGCGAGCTTCCACGCCAGGTCCACGGCGTCGCCGATCGCGGTGTTCATGCCGAAGCCGCCCAGCGGCCAGAGTAGGTGGGCCGCGTCGCCGGCCAGGAAGACGCGCCCGGCGCGGTACCGCTCGGCCACGACGCGGTGGCCCGACCACGGCTTCTCGGCCAGCAGCTCGAACGGCACGGCGTCGCCCAGCGCGTCGCGCAGGCAGCGCACGGGGTCGAACGTCGCCACCTCGCGCGGCCCGAGCCGCACGTTCACGCGCCAGTGGTCGCGGCCGTCCATGGCGAAGATGCCACCCGTGAAGCGCGCGTTGTGAATGCGGTACTGGATGGCCGGGCCGTGGGGATGGTAGTGCAGGAGATTGGTCCTGAAGTAGATCGAGGCGTTGTGGCCCTCCGCGAACACGCCGCGCATGGGGATGTCGAGCTGGCGCCGCACGACGCTGCTGCCGCCGTCGCAGGCGACGAGGTACCGGGCCGCGATCACCTCCCTCCGACCGCTGGCGAGGTCCGTCACCTCGGCCGTCACACCCCGCGCGTCCTGCTGGAAGCGCTCCAGCCGACAGCGCAGCCGCACGGCGACGCGGGGATCGGCCTGGGCGCGGCGGAGCAGCACGGGGAAGAAGTAGAACTTGGGGCACCACAGCCGGCCCTCGGGGCTGTAGGGCGAGCGGGCGCTGGGATCGCCATTGCCCGGCAGCTCGAAGCGCGCCAGCTCGTAGCCGCCCAGCCGCGTCAGGAACAGGCAAGTGCGCGGGTAGTCGGGCGGGAAGGCGTGGTAGCGCAGCTCGTCGGCGATGCCCCAGCGGCGGAAGTGCTCTAAAGTGCGGGCGTTGAGCAGGTTCGCCGTGGGGAAGTCGACGGTGGCGTCGCCCTGCTCGACGAGCAGGCACGGCACGCCCCGCGCGCCCAGCTCGATGGCCAGCGACAGCCCCGCCGGCCCCGCGCCGACGATCAGCACCGGCACCCGGGCTACATCGCCCGCACCCTCTGACTGCATGCGCTCCCCACACGGGCCGCTCGCGCACCAGGAGTATTATTCGTTGCCCGCTACGGGCGGCGCAAGCGCGCCTAGACTGGACGCGCTGATCGGTCGGGCGCGCGCCGTGGCTGCCCGCGCCGGGGGCCGGCTGCCCGCGGGCGCTCGCAGCCGCCTCCGCGTCTCCAAAACGACCGTTTGATGAGACTTCCGAATGGTCCTCTTGCGCCGTTTAGCTTGGTACGGCTATCGTCTTCTGAGATGCTCTGGTTCAGGACGATCAGTGGATAGCCTCATAGTCTTCGGCGTCGGCCTTTTCATGGTCGGACTGGCATCCGTCCTTAGCGGTATCAACCCCGAAAGATTCCGCTACATATTCTCCCGCGGCTGGGAGCCGCGAGACGCCAAGGAATTGCGGGTCGCTAGGATCTCCAGCGTCGCTCTCGGCACGGCTTTCGGCACGATGGGCGTTGTACTGCTTGTGTTGGGCATCTACTTCTATCGGTGAGCACGGGTCCTGGATCTCACGTGGAGATGGGGCGAGTCCATTCGCGTCTCGGAAAACGAAGGTTTGACGGGACACTAATCCTGATCATTAGCCAACGTGAAGATCTTGAGCGGACGGCCGATGCTGTAAATACCGTTACCTAAATGTCTCGGTGGCGCCGGCACGTACTCAATGCGCACCACCCCCCCAACCTTGTAGAGGAGGTCAGGAGCGCCATTCCACAACAGTTGTGCCCGTTCGGGCGTTAGAGGCTGGCGCACCCAGCTCGTGCGAATACTGCCATCATCGACTATGAAAATTGGTGCGTCCGTCATGTGCTCTAGACCAGCAGCGGTGATTGTTCCCTCTAAAGCCGCTGTGGCTCCCTCGCGGGGTTCTGCGTCCGAGTCAAACACTTTCGTCCACATGCCAAGCCCCCAAACGGTATCCAGGTCTACTTGGCTACAAGGCAATATACCGCGCCGCCCCGTTCTGGAGAACGTACCATTGCCGAGACTGCCGCTGGCCACGAGCCCATGCCCGTCGGCGCATCTTACGCGGCTTTCTCGTAAACTCATCTCAGAACCAATGTCTCACGGACCGCACCACGAGACGATTAAGTGAGCCACCGCGCTCGCCTTCGCTAGGGGATTATCCTGCTGCGTGGTCCGCGGCGCCAGTAGAGCCTGCCGCGCGCTCTGCCGCCAGCGCCCCGCTCACCCATGCCGTGCGGACGGATCGCCGGTAGCCGCGGCCCCCATGCTCGCAATTCCACGTCAGCCTGGGTCTCGCGCGCGAGCTCGCAGCCTGCCCCCACGGCCCACCCACGGGCCCATTGCCTCACGAGACGCCGCGTGGTATTCGGCGCTAGCGTTGGGCTCGCGCGCCACACGCCATCTCACTATGCCGTGCTGAGAATAATTGGCGGGCTTTGCGACGAGTTCTGTCGCGAATATGCTTCCCGCCATAGTATTGCTCCCATCCGGGCGCTGGCGTACACTCGGCGCAAGCGTTGCGCCCAACACAGGCGCACGCACCGTGACGACCGCGCCAACAGCGGCTCGTGGCTCAGCTCCGGCACGCTGCCGCGGGCGCGGAGCGAAGGGAGGACGCCATGCGCGCGCGGTGTGCCCCTCTCGGCTCGATCGTCGTGCTCGGCCTGCTGGCGGCCTGCGCGGGCGGCGCCCCCGCGGCGTCGCGCCCGAGCGAGGCGTCGACGCCTGCTGGCCCCGCCAGCGCCCCGGCCGCGGCGCCGCCCGCGCAGGCGCCGGCCGCTCCTGCTCCGGCGGCCGAGCCGCTGCCTCTCACGACCCTGAAGATCGCCGCCCAGCCGAGCATCGCCAGCGCCGCCCGCTACGTCGCCATGGATCGCGGCTACCTGCGCGAGCAGGGCATCGAATTGGAAGAGGTGCCCTCCACCACCTCCGCTCAGATGCTCCCCTCGCTAGCGGCCGGCCAGATCGACATGGGCCTCGGCGGGGCCGCCGCGGGGATCTTCAACGCGATCGCCCAGGGGATCCCGGTGCGCATGACGCTCGACATGTGGACCGCCTACCCGGGCAACCAGTCGGGCGGGCTCATCGTGCGCCGGGACCTGATAGACAGCGGGCAGGTCCGCGACTTCCGCGACCTGCTGGGCCTTCGCGTGGGGATTACGTCCAAGGGCCAGGCCACGGAGTACGGGCTGCACGCCGGCCTGGCCCAGGGCGGTCTCTCCCTGGTGGACGTCGAGACCGTGGAGATGCCGTATCCGGACATGACGGTGGCGCTGGGCAACCGCAGCATCGACGCGGCCGTCACGATCGAGCCGTACGGCACGCAGGCCGTGGTGCAGGGCTTCGCGGCCCGGTTCAAAGCCTGGCCGGAGCTCATCCCCTACGATGCTCCGGCGTCGATCATGTTCTCCGAGGACCTCATCGAGATGCGCGCCGACCTCGCTCGGCGCTTCGCGCTGGCGTACGTGCGCGGGCTCCGCGACTACGATCAGGCGCGCACGAAGGGGAAGGACCGCGAGGCGGTCATCGCCATCATGCAGAACCACGTCCCGCTTCTCGACCGCGCGATGTACGACCAGATTCCGTGGCCGTCGAACAATCCCGACGGCCGGGTGAACGCCGAGGCCATCGCGGCCGCGCAAGACTGGTTCGCCGAACGCGGCTACGTCCAGACCAAGGTGGACATTAGCCGAGTGGTGGACAACCAGTTCGCCGACTACGCCGTAGCCCAGCTTGGTCCCTACCAGCCATAGCGCCCCGGTAGGGCACGACGTTGGTGAGCCGGCGCGCTTTGTTGCGACTGGGGGAACAGCACGCGCACAACAATGGACAATGCCTCCACGGCGCGCTAGGATGGGCGGGAGGCGAGCGGCTGCCGAACTACGCGCGAGGCGGAGCGCTCGCCAGCCACCAGCGTGACTGCCGCGATCAGTCAGCCGGCACGCGCTCCAGGGGAGCCGATGATGCGACGGGGCTCGCCGCTCGCCAGCCTGGTCGTCGTCACGTTCGCCCTCTTCACGGATGCCTTCGTCTATGGGCTGGTCATCCCTCTCGCGAGCGAGCTGCCCGCCGCCAACGAAGGCTCCCTGACGCTGGCGCTGACCTACGGGGCCTACGGGCTCGGCGTGCTGCTGGCGGTGCCGGTCATCGGGCCTCTCACCGACCACGTGGGCCGACGGCTGCCGCTGCTGATCGGCCTCGTCTGTCTCGCCGTCGCCACCCTTCTGTTCGGCCTGGCCAGCTCGCTGCCGCTGCTGGTCCTCGCCCGCGTGGTGCAGGGCATCGCCTCCACCGCGAACTGGACCGCGGGCCTCGCGCTGGTCGCCGACTCCTACACCCACAAGCGCACGCAGATGATGGGCATCGCGATGATGGGGAGCAGCGGCGGCTCGGTGCTCGGGCCCGTGGCGGGCGGGCTGCTGCTGGAGATCGGCGGCTACCAGTGGCCGTTCATCGCGGCCGGGCTGCTGCTCGCGCTGGACGGCGTGCTCCGCCTCACTCTGGTCGTCGATCCGCCCCGCGAGGCGAGCGTCGGGGCCAGCCCCTGGGAGCTGCTCCGCGACCGCGGGGTGCTGGCGGCTACGCTGGTCGTGCTGCTGGGCGCGGGCGGCTGGTCGGTCATCGAGCCGCTCTTGCCCGAGCACCTAGCTCAGGCTACGGTCATCGGGCCGACCGCGATCGGGCTGATGTTCACCATCTCGACGCTGACCAATGGGCTCAGCGCGCCCTGGATCGGCAACGTGGCCGACCGGATCGGGCTGTGGCCGACCATGTTCGCCGGCCTGGTGCTGATGGCCGTCACGCTGCCGTTTCTCGGGCTCATCACGTGGGTGGTCCTGCTCACCGCGGTGCTGATGGTGCTCAACGTGTCGTACGGCGTGGTCCTGAACCCCAGCCTGTCCGAGCTGGCCGAGGCGGTGGACCGCCGCGGCGTGAGCGCGTACGGTGCGGTGTACGCCGTCTACAACATTGGCTACTCGGTCGGGCAGATCGGCAGCAACCTGCTCGGCGGCGCCGTGGCGACCAGCGTGTCGTTCCAGGGCGCGCTGCTCGCCACCAGCGTGGGAATCGTCGTCTGCATGCCGCTGGTCTACGCCATCCGCCCGCGGCTGATGCGCGTGGCGCCAGCGCCGGAGTGAGCCGCCGGCGTGGGGCACGTCGGCCGCGCGGGGAGGTACGCGATGACCATTACCGCGAGCGAGGCCCGCAAGCTAAGCGACGACCTGGACCGCGGGCTGTCGCTGCCGGCGGCGTGGTACAACGACCCGGCGCTGAGCGCGCTGGAGATGGAGCGGATCTTCCGGCGGACCTGGCAGTACGTGGGCCGCACCGAGCAAGTGGCCCAGGTGGGCGACTACTTCACCGGCGCCGTCGGCGACATCCCCGTCATCATCGTGCGCACGGCCGACGGCCTCCAGGGCCTGGTGAACGTCTGCCGCCACCGCCGCCACCTCGTCGCGAGCGGCGAGGGCAACCGCAAGATCTTCCAGTGCCCGTACCACGCCTGGACCTACGAGCTAGACGGCCGCCTGCGCACGGCGCCGCGCTCGGAGCGGGAGACGAGCTTCTGCAAGGAAGACTATCCGCTGCTGCCGCTGCAAGTCGCCACCTGGGGCCGCTGGATCTTCGCCAACCCCGACCTCGACGCCCCGCCGCTGAGCGACCTGCTGGGCGATCTGCCCCAGATCGTGGCGCGCGCCGGAATAGATATCGACGCCCTCCAGTTCTGGGGCCGCGAGGAGTGGGCGCGCGACGCCAACTGGAAGATCATGATCGAGAACTTCCTGGAGTGCTATCACTGCCCCGTGCAGCACCCAGGCTTCAGCGCCGTCATTGACGTGCGGCCGGACGCCTACTCGCTGAAGGAGTATCGTTGGCACTCCAGCCAGTGCGGCTCGGTGCGCGAGACGATCTCGGGGAAGGAGCCGCCCTACGACGCCGCGGGCGACGTGCGCGAGGCTCAGTACCACTTCCTGTGGCCGAACTTCACGATCAGCATCAACCCGGGGCGACCCAACCTGTCGCTCGACGTCTGGCTGCCCGACGGCCCCGGGCGCACGCATGGGTTCTCCGAGCACTACTTCGGGGCGGATGTGCCGAGGGACTGGGCCGAGGACATGATCCAGTTCAACGCCCAGGTGGGCGCGGAGGACGATCGGCTGACCGACTCGGTGGAGCGGGGCGTGCGCTGCGGCTTCCCCGACCAGGGGCGCTTCCTGGTGGACAGCGAGCACCTGTGCATCCACTTCCAGAAGCTCGTGCTGGCCGCGCTCACCTGATGAGTAGGCCCCCTCTCCTCGTCCTCGGGGGTGCAGGGGCGCCCCCTGCCGGGGGCCTGCTCCCTCTCCTCGTCCTCTCTCCGGGGGTGCAGGGGCGCTCCCCTGCCGGGGGGCTTGGGGGGTGTCCCCCCAGCTTCCCCTCTTCCTCTCATGGTGAATAGCGAGGCACAGATGCCATACGGCTTCCTGGGCAAGGTCCTGCACGTCGATCTGACGCGCGCCGCCTGGACCGTCGAGGAGCCGCCGGAGGCGCTCTACCGCACCTACCTCGGCGGCAGCGGCCTGGGCCTGTACTACCTGCTGCGCGAGATGCCGCCCGGCACGCCGGCGCTCGCGCCCGAGAACGTGCTCGTCTTCTCGCTGGGCGTCGTCACCGGCGCCGCGTTCTCGGGGCAGTCGCGCTGCACGGCCAACGCGCGCTCGCCGCTCACCGGGGCGATCGGCGACTCGCAGGTCGGGGGCTTCTTCCCCGCCGAGCTGAAGGCGGCCGGCTTCGACGCGCTCGTCATCCGCGGCGCCGCCGCCACGCCCGTCTACCTCTGGATCAAGGACGGCGCGGTCGAGCTACGGCCCGCTGATCATCTATGGGGCGCCGACACCGCCACGACGGAAGACGCGATCCGCGCCGAGCTGGCGGAGCCGAAGGCCCGCTGCGCGGCGATCGGCCGGGCGGGCGAGAACCGCAACGCCCTGGCGAACATCATGCACATGGCCAGCCGCGCCTTCGGCCGCACGGGGCTGGGCGCGGTCATGGGCGCCAAGCGCCTGAAAGCCATCGCCGTGCGCGGCACCCAGCCGCCGGCCGTCTTCGACCGCAAGGCGCTGCAAGAGCTACACGCCTGGGGCGCGAAGAACCTGCGCGCCAACCCCTCGGTGGAGGACCTGCACGTGAACGGCACCGCCGGCTGCGTGCCCTACCAGCAGCTCACCGGCGGGCTCCCCACCCGCAACTGGCGCAGCGGCGTCTTCGAGCGCTTCGAGGAGATCGCGGGCGAGACCATGACGGCGACGCTGCTCAAGTCGCGCGACACCTGCTACGCCTGCGTGACCCGCTGCAAGCGCGTCGTCGAGATCGCCGAGGGACCGTACCGCGTTGCGCCGCGCTTCGGCGGCCCGGAGTACGAGACGATCGCGGCGCTCGGCGCCTACTGTGGCATCGGCGACCTGGCGGCGATCGCCAAGGGCAACGAGCTGTGCAACCGGCACGGCATGGACACCATCGGCAGCGGGGCGACCATCGCCTGGGCGATGGAATGCTTCGAGCACGGCCTGCTGACCCCGGCCGACACGGGCGGGCTGGAGCCGCGCTTCGGCGATGCCGCGGCCATGCTCACCCTGCTCGAGCAGATGGCCGAGCGACGCGACTTCGGGGCGGTGCTGGCCGACGGGTCGGCCGCGGCGGCGGCGCGGATCGGGCGCGGCACCGACGCCTTCCTCGTCGCGGTGAAGGGCGCCGAGCTGCCGGCGCACATGCCCGAGGTCAAGCGCTCGCTGGCGCTCATCTACGCCGTCAACCCGTTCGGGCCGGACCACCAGTCGAGCGAGCACGACCCCTCCTATGCCCCGGACGCGCCCGCCGAGGACCAGCAGCGTCTGGCGCACCTGGGCCTCACGCGGCCCGAGGCGATGGACGTGCTGGACGACGAGAAGGTGCGGTTCGCCTGGACGACGCAGAAGGTGTTCAGCCTGGCCGACACGCTAAACCTGTGCCAGTTCGACTGGGGCCCCGCCTGGCAGCTGTACGGGCCGGAGCACTTCGCGCGCATGGTGCGCGCCGTGACGGGCTGGGACGTCACGCTCGACGAGCTGCTGCTGGCCGCCGAGCGCCGCATCCACATGATGCGCGCCTTCAACCAGCGCGAGGGCTTCGACCGCTCGCACGACACGCTGCCGCGGCGCCTGGCCGAGCCCCGCGTCGGCGGCCCCTCGGACGGCGTGGCCGTGCCGCCGGCCGAGCTGGAGCGCGCCAAGGACGCCTACTACCGCCTGGCCGGCTGGGACCCGGCGACGGGCAATCCCACCGCAGCCACGCTGCGGCGCGTCGGACTGGACTGGCTGGCCGACACCCTCGCCCCCGAGCTAGAAGCGTAGGCCGGCTGTGCAGATCAGCGTGCGCCTCTACGGCGCGCTGGGCCGCTACCGGCCGGCCGGGGCGCCGCCCAGCGGCCCGTTCCCCTGGGAGGCGGCCGACGGGGCGACGGCGGCGCAGGTGGCCGCGGAGCTAGGGATCCCGCCGAACGTCGTGCGCGCCTGCGCCGTCAACGGCGAGACCGTCCCCGCGTCGCGGCGGCTCGCGCCGGGCGACCTCCTAGCCCTGGTGAGCGCGGCCGGCGGCGGCTGAGAGTCAGCTCGCCCCGCCAGCGCCGGACGGGGCTGGGCGCCCGCGCGCTACCAGTCGCGCTCGACCACGGCGATCTGCATACGGCCGATGCCGGGCGACTCCACGACGATCGTGTCGCCGGGGGCGATGCGGCCCACGCCCGGCGGGCTGCCCGTCGTATAGACGTCGCCGGGCTGGAGCGGCAGGACGTGCGACGCCCGCGACAGCAGGTTCGGGATGTCCACGATCATGTCGGTCGCGCGGGCGTCCTGCTTCTGCTCGCCGTTGTGCCAGAGCTTCACCTGCAACTGCCGCCAGTCGGGGATCTCGTCGGCCGTCGTGATGCACGGTCCCATCGGGCTGAACGAGGCGTAGGACTTTCGCTGCACCCGCTCTTCGTGGCGGCCGTCGCCCGCGCGCAGCGTCGCGTCGATCACGATGGTGTAGCCGAAGATGTAGCTCATCGCCTCCTCGGGCGACACGCCCTGCGCCCGCCGGCCGATGACGAAGGCGATCTCGCCCTCGTGGTCGAAGCGGCGCGTGGGGAAGTCGCGCGCGGGAAGCGCGATGGGGTCCTGCGGCCCTGAGATCGAGCCAGTCGCCTTCAGGAAGAAGCCGAGCGTGTCGGCCGAGTCGCCGCTGGCCCCGGCGCCGCCGCCGAACTGCTGCACCATCTCGTTGACGTGGGCGCGGAAGTTCGCCGGCGCGGCGAACAGGTGCATCGGCGCCGGGTTCGGCGCCTGCAAGCGCACCGCGTCGAGCGCCTTGGGTGTCGCCGCGGCAGCCGTCGCCTCCACGCGCGATCGCAGGGTGTCCCAGCGAGCGATGAGGCGGTTCATGGCCCACAGGTCGCCCGGTTCCCAGCCGGGCACGACCTCGCTCACCTCGCACACGCCATCGTCGATGAGCACGCCGATCCGGTAGTCGTCGAACGTTACGAGTCGCATCACCCCTCCTGTCTGGCGCGGCCGGCCAGCCGCTAGCAGCGTTCCGCCGTCCCGCCTCAGCACGTCGCCTCAGCCCTGTTGTCCGGCGGGCGGGCCGGGCCGCGCGCCGCCCCACGCGCCATGCCCATCTTCGCGGGCGGGCGAGGCGCCGCGCAAGCCGCGGGCGCCATCACTCCATGCTCAGCCGCAGGATGCGGTCGTCCTCGGGCGCCGGGCGGCCGCGGCCGTCGCGGTTGCTCGTCGCCACGTACAGCATCCCATCCGGGCCGAGCGCCAGCGCCCGCAGCCGGCCGTACTCGCCCGCGATGAGCTGCTGCCGGTCGGCGACCGCCTCCCCATCCTCGGTCAGCGTGAAGCGCCAGAGCTGCCCGCCCGCCAGCGACGCCAGCCACAGGTTGCCGGCCGGGTCGAACGCCAGCCCGCCCGGCGGCCAGCCGCCCTCGCCGCTCTCGACCACCGGGTCGCGGAAGCGCGGGTCGCCCGCCATGCCGATCACCTCGGGCCAGCCGTAGTTGCCGCCCGGCACGATGCGGTTGATCTCGTCGTGGCAGCACCAGCCGTTCTCGCCCGTCGGGCCGTGCTCGGCCGCGTACAGCTGCCCGGTGCCCGGCTGCCAGGCCAAGCCCTCGACGTTGCGGTGTCCGTAGGAATACGTGAGCAGGCCGGGGAACGGGTTGTCGTCGGGCACGCTGCCGTCGGGGTTCAGGCGCAGGATCTTGCCGTTGAGCGTCGTCGGGTCCTGCGCCTCGTTGCGGCGCGTCGCGTCGCCGGTGCCGACGTACAGCTTGCCGTCGGGACCGAAGGCGATGCGCCCGCCGTCGTGGACGCCCCCGCCCGGAATGCCGTCCAGGATGACCGCCTCGGCGTCGGCCTGGCCGTCGCCGCCCAGGCGCAGGCGGCTCACGCGGTTGCGCGGCCCGTCGGCGGCGTCGTAGGTGTAGTAGACGTAGAAGTCGCCGCTGGCCGCGAAGTCGGGCGCGAGCGCCAGGCCGAGCAGGCCACCCTCGCTCGTGCTCTGGCTGACCGGCAGCGTGGCCACCGGCTCGGGCCGCACGGCGCCTTGCTCCATCACCCGCACGCGCCCCGGCCGCTCGGTGAAGAACAGCCGCCCGTCCGGCGCCCAGGCCAAGGCCCACGGCACGGCGAGCCCCTCGGCCACCGTCTCCACGTGCAGTGTCTGCGTGGCCAGCGCCGCGGGCGCTCCATTCGGCGTCTGCACGGCCGGCGCCTCGACGCGCGCCGCTCCCCATGCGCCCCGCGCCGCCGTGGCCCCGCCCCCCAGACTCACGGCCAGCACGCCCAGCCCGCACAGCGCCATAGCCAGCCACCAGCGACATCGCACCGCGCACCTCCCGGCCCGCCCGGGGCCTGGCCCTCCTGCCGCGCGCGAGAGAAATGAAAAGGCCCCCGCTTGGAGCGAGGGCCCTTCCGTAGAAAAGGACATCCAGGACGCTTCGGCCTCTAGCGAGGCTAGGCGACCACGGCCTCCCGGATGCCCGTGCGCTTATCACTCACAGGCATCACCTCCTTTTCCGAAGTTTATTATACAGATTCCGTGCCCGGCGCAAAAGGCCAGGTAGCCACCAATTCTACTGATCGCCGGGATCAGGTGCCGGGCCCTGGGCCGGCGGGCGATACTGGAACGGACACCTTACCGCGCCGGGCTGGCCATCGTCCGTGCGCGGCGCGGGAGGAGCATCGCCATGACGCCAGAGCCGGCCGCGAACGCCTGGGATGCCGAGGCGTACGACCGCACTGTCAGCATCGTCACGCGGCTGGGCGCCAGCGTGCTCGACCTGCTCGCCCCCAAGGCGGGCCTGCGCGTGCTCGACCTCGGCTGCGGCACCGGCCACCTGACCGCCCAGATCGCCGCGGCCGGCGCCGAGGTCATGGGCATCGACGCCGCGCCCAGCATGATCGAGCGCGCCCGCGCCCTCTACCCGCACCTGCGCTTCGCGGTCGGGCGGGGCGAGGACTTCACGCTCGACGCCCCGGTCGACGCTGTCTTCTCGAACGCGGCCCTCCACTGGATGACGCGGCCCGCGGCCGTTGCCGCATGCGTGGCCCGGGCGCTGGTGCCGGGCGGGCGGTTCGTCGCCGAGATGGGCGGCCGAGGCAACGTGGCCACCGTCGTCGCGGCGCTCGGCCGCGCGCTCGTGGAGGAGGGCGTGCCGCCCGCCGCGCAGCCCCGCCCCTGGTACTTCCCCAGCATCCCCGAATACGCGGCGCTGCTGGAGCAGGCCGGCTTCGAGGTGACGTTCATGCACCTCTTCGACCGCCCCACGCCGCTCGACGACTGCCCGCACGGCCCCGCCGACTGGGTCCGCATGTTCGGCGGCCCCTTCCTCGACGCCGTGCCGCCCGACCGCCGCGATGCCGTCGCCGCCCGCGTCAGCGCCCTCGTCCGCCCGACGCTCTACCGCGACGGCCACTGGATCGCCGACTACCGCCGCCTGCGCTTCGTCGCCGTCCGCCGCTGACAGCGCCCACGGCGCTCGGTCTCCGTACAGTGCTTCCTGGTAACGCGCGCGCTTGGGCCAGTAACATAAGCGAGAGCAACGCCCCCGGTGCCCAGACAAGCCGTTCGGCCAAGGGCCTTGGAGCCTGGGAGCGCGGGGGGCTCGCCCGCTCGGCCGCCGCTGCCTGCCCCGGCGAGGCGGCCGGGACGGCCGCGCTCCCGGGCCGGTGAATCGTGCGAGCTAGGAATCGGGGGCGAGAGGGACCGCCACTCGCTTCGTCGGTAGGGCGGTCGTGAGGACGAGCATGCGCACCAATCTCCGGCTCCTCGGCGCCGCACTCGCGGGCCTGGCGGCGCTTCTGGCCGCGCCGGCGCCGTCGACCACGGCCCAGGGCTCCGCCTACGCGCTGGAGCTGCTCGGCGCCGCCTGGGACCACACGACGATCACCTACTCGCTCCAGGCCGACGCCGACGTGCCGCCCGCGGCGCTGGCCCAGGTGCGCGCGGCCGTGCGCGAGTGGAACGCGCAGCTCGCGCGCCTGGGCGGCCACTACGGCACGCTACGGCTGGCGCCCGCGAGCGGCCTGGGCGCCGACGTGCCGATCGCCGTGCGCACCCAGGCCGCGCCGACGAGCGGGCTCACGAGCCCCGACATGGCCTATCAGACGGCGGGCTGCTGGCTGCAACAAGCCCCGGTAGTGGTCAGCGTGCTCGACGCCGACGGCGCGCCGCTCCCCGACGCAACGGTGTTCACCGTCGCGGCGCACGAGCTGGGGCACGCGCTCGGCTTGGGCCACGCCCGCAGTCCCGACGACCTCATGTATCCTACCGTTGCCGACGGCCGCCGCTCCCCCTCCGCCCTCGACCTGCGGGGCATTCGGGCCGCCTTCAGCTGGCTCGACGGGACCGCCAGCACGCCGGGCGCCCCGCGCTGCCCGCGGGCGCGCGGCGTGCAGTAAGGGTAGCTAGGCAGCGACGAGCGGCCGGGCGAGCGAAGCCGATGCGCGGCACGAGACGCGCGAGCGCCGCCGAGCGGCATACGGAGTAGGCAAACCATGTCAGAGCCCACGGCGCGCGCACCGATGACCGAGGAGCAGCTGCGAGCGGCGACGGTCGGGGAGCTGCAGGCGCTAACCGGGCCGATCCGGCTCGTCGCCTACGATCCGCGGTGGCCCGCGCTGTTTCGCCGCGAGGCCGATCGTATCCAGCGGCTACTCGGCGACCGCGCGCTGCGGGTCGAGCACGTCGGCTCGACCGCCGTGCCCGGGCTCGCGGCCAAGCCGATCCTGGACCTGCTCCTCGTGGTCGCCGACTCAGGGGACGAGCCAGCGTTCGTCCCGGCTCTGACGGGCGCCGGCTACGTGCTGCGCATCCGCGAGCCCGACTGCTATCAGCACCGGCTGTTCAAGGGGCCGGACACCGAGGTCAACCTGCACGTCTTCTCGGCAGGCTGCCCCGAGATCGACCGCATGCTGCGCTTTCGGGACTGGCTGCGCGCCAAGGAGGCCGACCGCGCCCTCTACGAGCGCACTAAGCGCGCCCTGGCCCAGCAGCGCTGGAAATACGTGCAGAACTATGCCGACGCCAAGACCGCGGTGGTCGAGGACATCCTCCGCCGCGCGCGCGACGAAGCGGACGGCCGCTAACCCGCCGCGCGCGGCCAGGGAGCGAGGCAGGAGCTACATGCGACAACTGCGACGCAAGGCGTGCCCTCGATGGCGTCTGGCGCGCTTGATTGCGCTGCTGGCGCTGCTGGCCGCCGGGCTGCGGCCGGCGCCCGCGGCGGCCCAGGCGCCCGTGCAGGTCGTGCTGGACGCGCCGGCCGACAGCAGCACCATTGGGGCGGAGGTGACGGTGCGGGGCTGGGCGAGCGCCGCCTCGGACGCGGCCGGGGTGGACGCCGTGGCCGTGTACGTCGACGGCGAGGGCGACGACCGCGGGCGCTTCCTCGGGACGGCAAGCTACGGCCTGCCGCGGCCCGACGTGGCGACGGCGCTGGGCGACCCGCGCCTGGAGAACGTGGGCTACGAGCTGCGCGTGAGCTTGCCGCCAGGCGATCACCGGCTCGCGGTGTACGCGCACGCGAGCGACGCGCCCGAGAGCGGGGGCTGGTCCGCGCCTGCGGCCGTCACCGTGACGGTGACCAGCGCCGCCGCCGGCACGCCCGCGGCCGCCTCCCGCGCCGCGCCGCGCCCGGCCCCTGCCGCGCCGCCCGGCGTGACAGGCGCCAGCGTCTGCACCAATCGCGCGCCGAGCGGCGCCTGCCTGGCCTACAGCGCGGCCAACGGCGGCATTGCGATGGTGTGCAGCGAGCAGAGCGCCCAGGGCGACTGCACGGCCTGGACGCAGAGCTACACGGTCACGACGGCCTGCGCGCAATATGGCGAGGGCGGCCAGTGCCTCGTCTTCGGCACGTCGCCTGCCGCCAACCCGCCGCCGGGCGGGGCCGCGCAGACGACGGCGCTGTGTCTGGAGTACAACGCGGTCGGCCAGTGCAATCGCTACGCCGGCCAGCCGGTCGCGGACCCGACCACGATCCGCCTGACCGCGCAGATGTCGGGCACGGCGATTAGCCTCACCTGGTCCGCGCTGCCCGCCGCCGTGAGCTACGAGGTGCTGCGCTGCCCCACGGCCCAGCTCGGCAACTGCTCCACCGTCGCGCAGGCCGGCGCCACCAGCTTCGCGCTGCCCACGCGCCAGAACTACTGGTACGCCGTGCGGGCCCGCGGCGCCGACGGCCAAGTGCTCGCCACCTCGAACTTCCTCGGCCCGCTCTAGGCGCCCGGTCCGGGTTAACGTGTGTATTGGGCTTCGCCAAACATACACATCAACCTGCACCGGCAGCTTAGCGGCTCACGGGCCGCGGTAGTGCGCCGCCAGCCAGCCGCTGGCCTCTAGCTCGCGCAGGAAGCGGTCGTCGATCAGGTCGGTCGCCTGGGCCGAGCGGGCGTCCGGATGGTCGGTGCTGTCGAGAATTGCCTGCACGCCCTTTACCGACAGGCGCGGGCTCCAGGCGTCGCGGTTGATTTGATAGGCGTTCTCGGCATCGGCGCGGTTGTCGGTGCGCGTGCCGCGCATCAGCGAGGCGATCGCCTCGTCGTGGTGGTCGCGCGCGAACTGCATGCCGTCCACGTAGCCCATCACGAAGCGGCGCAGCAGGTCGGGGTCTTGCGCGACCTGCTCGCGCGTCGTGGCCACGTTCAGCGACAGCATCTCGATGTTCTGGTCGCGCATGTCGATCAGGATGTTGGCGCCCTGCGCCTGCGCCTGCTCGGTGAACGGAGTGTTCAGCACGACGCCCTGCACGGCCCCGCTCGCCAGCGCCGCCACGCGCGCCGGGTCCTCGCGCAGGTAGATGATGCCCCAATCGCGGTCCACTTCCAGACCGTAGCGGCGCAACGACTCGATGAGCGCGAGCGATGCCGTCGAGCCCGCCGTCGACGCCCCGACGGAGCCGCCGCGCAGCCCCTCGACGGTCGTGATGTCGGGCGCGCCCAGGACCTGGAACGTCGCCTTGTTCATCAGGCCGGCAACGAACACCAGGTTGCGCGCGCCAGCCACCCAGGCCGTCACCGAGCTGCCGCCGGTGATCGCCGCCGGCGCGTTGCCGGTGCTCAGCGCCTGGCTAGCCGTGGCGGCGGCCATCGGCTCGGGGACGACCTCCAGCCCGTACTGGGCGAAGATCCCGTAATCCACGGCCACCCAGATGGGTGTGTTCGTCGCCGACACGGTCGCCAGCGGCAGCTCCACCCGGCGCGGCGGCCCCGCCGGCACCGTCGCGGCCCCGCTCGGGTCGGGGTCGGCGGCCGCCAGGGCGTTCGCGCCCGCTCCCGGCGTGGCCGCCCCGCCCGGCGCGGCCGGGGCGGCGCTGGGCCCGCCGGCGCTCGCCGCCCCACCGGGCGCGGGCGCCGAGCCCGGCCCGCACGCCACCAACCCCAGCAGCACGACAATCGCCAGCCCACGTCCCACGCGCTCCATCGCCGGCTCCTTCCGCTCCCGCTACGGTGGGCCCAGCATGGCACGGCCCCGGCCGGTTGTCAAGCAGCGCACGGACGCCGTCAGCGGCCGAGCGCCGCCACCGCGTCCGCCATGTACTGAGGGGCGATCAACTGCTCGGGGCTGATCTGCAACGCGGCGGGCTCCTGCGCCGCAAGCTGTTGGAGGCCCGCGCGGATGGGCTCCACACGGGGCACCGGCGAGTCGGGGAAGCGGTGGATGCCGGCGCGGTAGGTCGCGACGAGTAGGTCGTCGTCCGTCTCGCCGCTGTAGCGCTTGAGCGAGGCCAGGGCAGCGGCCTCGTCTCCTAGCAGGCGCCAGCCCTCTGCGTGGGCTCGAGCAACGCGGCGCATTGTCTCCGGTCGGTCGGCCAGGAACCGTCGCGTGGTAACGATCGCGCTCTGGTAGATCGGCAGGTCCAGATCGCCCATGTCCGCCAGCATCACGGCGCCGTTGCGCTGCGCCTGAAACACGCTCGGCGGCGACAGCATGGCGGCGTCGATAGCGCCGGTCTGCAACCCGGCAACGCTCTCGGGGTAGCCGCCCATTTGCAGGATCGTCACGTCGTCGCCGGGCTGGAGGCCGATCGTGCCCAGATAGTAGCGGGCTATCGTATCCGAGATCGAGCCGAAGCGGGTGATGCCCAGTCGCGCGCCCCGCAAGTCGGCCGGGGTGTGCAGGCTCGGGACAGCCGACAGCCAGAACAAGGCCCGGTCCATCCCCGCCGTGACGACCACCATGTCGCCGCCCTGGACGGTCGAGGCAATGGCGATCTCCTGGCCGGCGTCCGCCATCGGGATCTCGCCGTTCAGCAGCGCCGGGGCTAGCGTGGTGCTCGTAGCGACGTAGTCCATCGTCACGTCGAGGCCCTCGCGCTCGTAGAGCCCGGCGTCGTAGGTGAGCCAGTGCGGGACCATCGAGAGACTCAACGCGGAGTAGGGGATCCGGACCGCGTCGCGCGGCGGGCGGAGCGCCTCCGGGGCGCTGGGCGCGGCGGGCGCCGCCGCCTGCGGCGCTGCGCCGGTGCTGCCGTCCGGGGCTGCGGGCGCGGCGGGCGGCGGTGCAGCGCGCGGTGCGGGAGCGCACCCGGCTATCAGCCCGAGCAGGCTAACGGCGAGCACGACCAACGCGCGCGGGAACGATTGCAGCCACATGCCGAGCCTCCCACAGCACTCCGCGCATCGCTCAGCCCGATGCCGCGATGGGTACCATAGTACACCTCCGTGGCGCCGACGGGAGCAGTCGCACGGGGCCGGGCTGCTACCGGTGCGGGGGGCGGACGCGGTGGCGGGCAGGGCCGCGGCCGGCGCGCTGGGGCGGCCGACGCCCTGTGAGCGTTTCGGCGGCGGTGCGAGCGCGCTGGCCGGGGAACAGGCCCGACGCCTCGCCGCCGCGGCGCTGCGACGTGCGGGGGCGCAGCCAGGCGTGCGGCAGCCGCAGGATGACCACGGACACGATCGTGCTGACCACGGCGAGTGGGAAAGCGCCGCCGGCTGCCGCCATGCCGAGCGCGGCGGCCATCCAGATGCTCGCGGCGGTGGTGAGGCCGGCCACCGAGCCGCCCGACTGGATGATCGCCCCGGCGCCCAGGAAGCCGATGCCCGACACGATCTGCGCCGCCACGCGGCTGGGGTCCCAGGCCTCGCTCACGCCGCCAAAGATGCTGTACGACGCCACGGTGAACAGCGCCGAGCCGCCCGCCACCAGCATGTGCGTGCGCAGCCCGGCGACCTTGGCCCGCCGCTCCCGCTCGAACCCGATCACCGCGCCCAGCGCGAACGCCACCAGCACCCGCCCGATCAGCTCCAGCTCGAGCAGGCGCGCTAGATCGACCATCCGCTTGCCCTACCGCTCCGCGCCGTTGTTACTCTCAGTGTAGACTACCCCGCCCGCGCGAATCGCGCGCCCGCCGTCCCTCGACAGGTGGCTGCCGCGTGCTGTACACCAGGGCGGCAGGCGCGCGGGACCGCCGCGGGGCCATCGCGCGAGCGCGGGCCGACGTGGACGGGAGGGCCGATGCGGGTACCCTCGATGGGGGCGGTGTTCGGGCTGGGCGGCCTGCCGGCCGCGATCCAACGGGGGCTGGTGGTGGCGTTCGCGACGAGCGTCGCCAGCATTATGGGCGTGCAGCTCGTCTTCCCCGTGCTGCCGCCGATGATGGAGCAGCTTGCCGTCAGCAAGTCCACTATCGGCCTCGTCGTCACCGTCTACACGGTGCCGATGATCTTCCTGGCGCCTGTGGCCGGCGCCATCGCTGACCTGCACGGCCGCCGCCCGCTGCTGTTCGGCGGCTTGGTGCTGTTCGGCCTGGCGGGCGCGGGCGTGGGGCTGGCGCCCAGCTTCGAGTGGGTGCTCGCGCTCCGGGCGCTGCAAGGAGTCGGCGCCAGCGCGGTCATGCCGCTGACCATCGTCCTGCTCAGCGATCTCTTGCACGGCGAGCACGAGACGAGCGCCCAGGGCCTGAAGGTGGTGCTCGACCGCGTGAGCCTGACCATCGTGCCGCTGGTAGCCGGCATCCTGGCCACGCTCACCTGGCGGCTCCCGTACTTCTTGTTCGCGCTGGCCCTACCGGTGGCCTTCCTCGGCCTGGCCTGGCTGCCCGAGACGCGCACGGCCGAGCACGCCAACCTGCGCGCGTACGTCGGCAGCTTCGGCGCCATCGGCCGCCGCCCGCGCCTGCTGCTCGCCTTTAGCGCCGGCTTCCTGCGCTTCTTCCTCGACTACGGCTACTTCACTTACCTGCCGATCTACCTGGCCCTGGCGCGCGGTAGCTCGCCGGCCGAGGTCGGGCTGCTGTTCGGCGCCTTCGCCATCGGCGCGATGGTCACGGCCAGCCAGGTGGGGCGGCTGTCGCGGGGCCGCGACGTGGTCGACCTGGTGTTCGTCGGCTTCGTGCTCGCCGGCGTGTCCGTGCTGGTGATTCCCCTGCTGCCCGCTGCGATCTTCGTGGCGGGCAGCCTGTTCGTCTACGGCCTCGGCAACGGCCTCATCTCCCCGCTGCAGAAGAACCTCCTGACGCGCAACGCGCCGCCCGAGACCCGCGGCGGCGTGGTGTCGCTCGACCGCGTGTTCCAGCAGGTGGCAAAGTCGCTGGCGCCCGGGCTGATGGGGGCGCTGCTCGTCGTGGCCGACGTCAGCGCGGTCTTCTGGGTACTCGGCGCGCTCTCCCTGGCGAGCGTCGGCCTGGCCGCCGGCCTGTTGGGAACTCATCGGCCCGCTCACAGAGCCGCGATCAGCGCCAGCGAGTGACGCAGCCAGCCCGCGACCTGGTTGCTGGACGTCGAGCCTCTGCACGCTCACGGCGCATCCGAGCACGAGGCAACGGCATCAGCACACCAAGCAGGCGGCTAGTACTCTTGGGCTGTGCGGAGCCCCCCTGCCCCTCGACTCGGCCGCCATTGATGGGCTTGCCGAGGTACTCGCCAACATGCTGGCGAAGCAGTGGCAGGCGCTCCAGGCCCAGCATCCGGAGGAAAGGGAGGGAGGCCGAGCAGGCCGCACGGGTCGCCTACGTCACCGCTGGTATGGTCGGCAGGGGCCGGCCAACGCCTGGGAGCCCCCTCACTCGGCTGGCGCAACGGGGATCGAGAATCGCTTCACCGTGCTCGTGAGCAGCGGCACGGCAAACTCCAGCGCGCCCTGGAGCAGATCGCCGAAGCCGGGGAGCGCGACCAGAGTCGACTGGCTGCGCTCGAACTGCGGCGTGCCCATCGGTACGTCCACGCACACGTCCGCCTCGCCCTCGGGCGGGAGCCATCCCGCTGGCACGTCTTCGTCGACGGGGATTTCCTGACTCGTGCCCGTGTCGAGGTCCCGCACGAGGACGTGTCCCACCCGCCAGCGGCCACCGGGGCACGGCACGCTCTCGTTATGCTCGTCATTCCACCAGGCGAACCAGCCGCACGGCAGCACCAGGAAGCGGCCGTCGGGACTGAACGCCAGCGTGCTGATGTGGTGAGCCTTCGTCTCGTACCCTGCCCCCTGGAGTTGCCGATCTCCCTCGGGGCGGATCGCCACCAGCTCGAACCCCGCCTTGTCCTGCTCCAGCCAGACGAAGGCCGCCAGGTCGCCGCGAGGGGAGGGAATTACTTCATGAGGCCATCCTGGGTGCTCGACGCTGCACGTGCTCACACACGTCCCCGCGGGCCACGTGACGCGCTCGATCACGTAGAATCGCGCCAGCACGAACTCTCGGCCACCAGGCAGCCAGCAGAGGCCATCGGCCGGCTTTGGCCCCCAGGCGATCCGGCCAGAGTGACGGTTCCAGATCGCCGTGTACCAGCCCGCCTTCATCGCCACATGCACTCCGTCCGGGTACTCGTCCAGCAAGAACACGGGAGGACCCACAAGGAGATCGCCGAAAGTGATTGGCTCGTATCGGTCTGCGTCGCGCACTAACCGCATGAACGCCCCCTCGCCTGTCCAAGTACCACATCATGCTGTCGGTCGGCCCGGCGTGCAGGTAGCGCCCGTGCAGCACCTCGCGCATCGGCGTCATGGCCCGACCGAGAGCAGCCGGAGTATGGCCTGCCGGCCGCCCGGCCCGGCGAACACACCGCCCCGAGCGTGCTGCCATTCGTGAAAGCCGTCGAGTTCCTCGGCCGTCACTTCAGCGGCCCGGAGGAAGTGAGGCTGCCACGAGGCGAATAGGTCCCAGGTCAGCGGGAGATGGCCGATGCCCCATCCCTGCGGGTCCCCGGAGGCCCGGATGTCCAGTTCGGCGGGGTCGATGTCGCCTGGGGGCGAGGCGTAGTGGTTGCCGTACACCCGCACATGGACCGCCTGTCGGTTCAGCGCCAGCACTTTGGCGACGCGGAACGACGACTCCCCCAGGTTGATCGCATAGAGCCCACCAACCTGGAGCCCACCCAGCTCGTCCACGAATCCGCTGAATAAGTCCTGGTCCGATCGCTGGGCCGCCACAGGAACGGGCACCGAGGCTACCAGGGCCGCGGTAAGTACGATGAGCAGGAGGCGCATTGTGTTCCCCTCCATCTCACGGGGCCTGCCAGATGGGCGTCCCCGCCTCGTCCAACATTGCCGTGTACGGGACACCATCCGCTCCGACCCCCAGGTCCAATCGGGTCCGGCTAAGGTCATCGCGTAAGCGAATGCGCGTGCCCTCATCGGGTACTGCCAGCGTGACCCCTCGCCCACCTACCTCACCGAGCGAAATGAGAGCGGTCCCGTTGTCACCTGCCAGGAGCGCGACTCCTGACTGGGGCGAAGCGCCGCTCAGCTGCAGGCCGGCCGTACCGTCTCGGGCGGCGCCGAGCATCACCCGCAGGCGGGCGTCCGAGTCGGTGATGACCATGCCAGGCGAGGAGTTGACAGGGACGGCCAACGCGATGCCGCCGTACCCTCGCGCATCCTGCATGTTCAGGCCCGACGGACCTCCCTCGTCCAGGAAGAGTGAGTGGCGAGCGCGGCCGTTGCTGTCTAGCTGAGCCACGGTAGACGCGCCACGCTCGTTGACGATGGCCGCGAAGCGTGGCCGCCCAGCAGGGTCTTGCAGCACCATCCCGACGTGGGAGCCAGTCAGAGCGACCTGACCGGCGGACAGGTCAGGCGAGGTCGGGAGCACATCTGCCCCGATAATGGCCCGCACTGCCCCGGAGCGGTCGGTCAGCTCGAACCGCTCGGCCCGCACAACGGACTGGGCGGCCTGAGAATCAGGCGCCGCGCGGATCGTGGGCGCCAAGACCAGCAGCGCCGCGGTCAGCGTCACCAGCGACGATACGCAGGACGCGATGAGTGCGGTAAGGATGATGGCGCGGATAGACATCCTAATCTCCTCTCGGGCCAGACTCGTCGCAGGGCTGCCAGTCCGACTCTGGGGTCGCCGCCCCGCGTTTCGTGACTATCCAGCCCGTTCGCTCGACGCAAGCGTACAGGGCGGGTGCGAAGAATAGACCCCGCGCCACGGCAGACCCGTAGAAGATGACGAGCCATCCCGACGCAGACGGCCGAACTTCTACCCGAGTGCCGCGCAGCTCCGATTCGTCAAAGTCTCCGCCGAGCGAGAGCCGCAGGTCGTCCAAGGCAACCTGCACGGCTCTCTCCTCGTCCGGTCCCATCGGCGCTCTGAGCGGGTTAGATGACATCGGCGAACTCACCACACTCCAAGCAGCGAGAGCGAGGAGGCTGAGCGCACGGGTGTGCATCAAGGCTTCCCGAGCATGAGTAACGTCCGCAGCTTCCCGAGTAGGCGCGCACGCCAACTGGGCGGCTGCGCGGCGCCCTCCCGCGGGGCTACCCCGTAGCCCGCGGCGACTTCCTGCCGCCACGCGGCCAAAGTGCGCGCGTGCTCGGCGTTGCGCCGCGCCTGCTCCAGGGCCCAGTCCGGGCCAATGCTGTCGGGGCCGATTTCGCTGCTCATGGTCAGCTCTCCCGCTCCGGGCTGCCCCACCAGTTTGGCCGGGTGACCCTGGCCGTAGAGTCCCGCAGATGGGCGGTGCGACGCCGCCAGGTCTGATTGTACCCCGCCTCGGTTGGCGGGGCTCTACGGACCACAGCAGTTCTTTAGCATCCGGCTAACTGCCCGTTAGCCGTTCGCTCGTAGGCTGATGATGACCCACCTGGAGGTGACAGTGCGGATGCCGAACCCGATCGTGCGCTGCGGACGCTGCAACGGCCAGATGGCGAAGGGCTATGACGGGGAACTGACCTGCTTGTGGTGCGGTGAGGTCGTCTACCCGCCGCCTCCACCGCTCTACACGGGCGACGACATCGAGGCGTGGCGGGCGAGCCTCCGCGGGAAGCCCGGCCGTCCGCGGCGTGCGCCCCCTCCCGATGCAGCGTGACCCGCGCCAGGAGCCGAATCGGAGGTCTTCTGGGGGGCGATCAGGGGGCGGCGGCCAGCGCGTCCTCTACGGCCGCCATTAGATGGTCGACCGCGAACGGCTTGCGGAGGTGGCGATGGGCGGCCAGCCGCGCCAGCCAGGCCGCATCGGGCCAGCAGGGGTTGAGCACGAGCAGCCGCACGCGGCTGGCCCACGGGAGCGCGCGCACCCAGGCCGTGATTTCCCAGCACCGCGGCTCCGGCGCGGCCAGGTCGACGATTAGCAGGTCCGGGCTCGCAGGCGGGGACCAGCCCTGGGCGACGTGCTCCAGTAGCGCCAGCAGCACGGAGTAGCCACGCCGCGCCAGGTTGAGGTGGATCATCGCCAGCGACATGTCGTCGTCGCTCAGCACCACCACCGCGCGTGCCATATTCGCTCCTGCCACCGCCCCGGTACCGCCGTAGCGGAGGGCGGGCCGCCGCGCCGGCACGTCGAGGGCGTGCCACGAGCGTGGCGCATCTGTCCCCAGTGTGGCAGGCGTCCCCTCTGCGCGAGCCGGATACGCGCGGCTCGGGCCTGAACACGCCCTGAACGGCGCGCGGGCGCGCGCTCTCTCGGGTTCGCGGGCCCCGGGATGGGCAGGCTTGACGCCGCGGGCGAAGGACGGCAACGTGGGGGCGCCGTGTCAGGCGGTCTCGTCCGGGGTGGCGAGGCGGTAGCCGACGCCAGGCTCGGTGAGGATGTAGCGCGGGGCATCGGGGTGGGGCTCGAGCTTTCGCCGCAGCCGACTGACGTAGGCCCATAGGTAGTCCGCCTCGTCGCGGTAGGCGGGGCCCCAGACGCGCTGGAGCAGCGTGGTGTGGGTGAGCACGCGACCCGCCGCGAGCGCAAGCTGCTCGAGCAGGCCGTACTCGGTCGGCGTGAGCCGCACCCGCCGCCCGTCGACGGTGACCTCGCGGCTGCCGTAATCGACGCGTAGCGCGCCTACCTCGAGCGGCGCGCGGGGGCCGCTGCCGCGGCCGTCGGCACGCCGCAGGTGCGCCCGCACGCGGGCCAGCAGCTCCTGCACGCCGAACGGCTTGGTCAGGTAGTCGTCGGCGCCCAGGTCGAGCGCCCGCACCTTGTCGCGCTCCTGCCCGCGCGCCGAGATGACGACCACCGGCACGTCGTTCCAGCGCCGCAGCGCCTCCAGCACGGCGAAGCCGTCCGGGCCCGGAATGCCCAGGTCGAGCAGCACCAGGTCGAGATTCGTCTCCTCGGCGATCTTCAGCGCCTCACAGCCGTCGGCCGCGACGACCACCTCGTAGCCCCGTCCTTGCAGGTTCAACGTCAGGTAGCGCGCCGTCTGCGGCTCGTCGTCGACGACCAGCACGCGCGTGCCCACGGTCATGCTCGTTGCACCTCGGCAGCGGGATCGGGGGCGGCCGGCCGCAACGGCGGCCGCTCGCGGGGCGTCGGCCTGGCACTCACGTCGGCCCGCGCCAGGCGAACGGCGAAGACGCTGCCGCGCTCGACGTTGGGCTCGACCCAGATCGCGCCGTCCTGGGCGGCCAGGATCTCGCGGGCGAGCGCCAGTCCCAGCCCCGTCCCCGGCGCGTGGGCGCGCGTGGCCGCGGTGCCGCGCTGAAAGCGCGCGAAAATGCGGCGGCGCTCGCTCGGCGCCACCCCTGCCCCCTCGTCCGCGACGCGCACGACGACCGCGCGGCGCTCGGCGCGGGCGCTCACCTGGATGCGCAGGCCGGGCGCCGAGTACTTCGCCGCATTGTCGAGCAGGTTGACCAGCACCCGCTCCACCTGCGCGGGATCGACGAGAACGTCGGGCAGAGAGGGGGGCAGGTCGACCTCGACCGAATGCAACGCAATGCTGTCGTGCGCCATCTCGACCGCCCGCCCCACCAGGGCCGCCGGCGCGCAGCGCTCGCGCTGGGGCGCCAGGCAGCCGTCGGCGACGCGCGCCATGTCGAGCAGCGTGTCGATGAGCCGCGTCAGCCGATCGGCGCTCTGCTCGATCGTCACCAGGCACTCCCGCTGGGTCGCGGCGTCCCACTCCAGGTCGGTCTGGAGCAGCGTCGAGGCGAACCCTTTGATGTGGTGGAGCGGCGTGCGCAGCTCATGCGACACCAGTTGCAGCAAGCGCGCTTTGGCGGCCTCGAGCTCGTGCTCGCGGCGCACGTCGCGCATGGCGTACAGGGCAATCGCGACGAGCATCAGCACGCGTACCGCCTGATCGCGGCCGCCGTCGCCGCTGCCGAGCGCGTCGTTCCAGCCCAGCAGCACAGCGCCGACGAGCACGAGCGGCGCCACGCCGAGCGGCACCAGGCGCGGGGCGAGCAGCACGGGGATCGCGTAGGCCAGCCAGGTGGTTGGTCCGTCGAGCATGGTGCGGTCGAGCGCGTACACCGCGACGAGGATCGCCGCCATCACCGCGAGCCGGATGGCGAGTCGGGCCTGTTGCCGGGCCCAACGCCTGCGGAACAGGGCGGTCCCCGGCCCGCTCAGGGCAAGCGCAGACAGCGTCGGGCGAGGGCTGTGCCAGAGCGCTTGCATGCTATCTCACGCTGCGGGAGCGCCGGCCGACACGCCGAGAGCGGTCGTCGCGGGCGCGAAGGGCTTTCCACGCGCTGGGTGCAAGCGGCGTGCCAGCACACGGCGTCGCGTGAGCCCGGTCGCCGTTCAGGCCGCGTTCAGGCCGCGCCAGCCTGCACGCAGGGCGCGTTCAGGGCGCCGCCGCTACGATACCAGCGGAGATGCCCACGGGGAGAGACGAACCGCATGCCGGTGGAGATCACGGTCGGCCCGCCCGTCCTGACGATCAATCACGGCAGCACGTTCATGGTCACCGACCGCCAGGGGGAGATCCATCCGGATCGCGACGAGGGCGTGTTCGCGCGCGATACGCGGTTCGTCGGCTACTATCGACTCACCGTCGAGCGCCAGCCCTGGGTGCTCTTGACGTCTGCCACCACCAGCTACTACGAGGCGCGGCTGGTGTACGCGAACCCCGAGATCCCCGCGCTCGACAACCCGCTGCCCCACTCGCCCAACACCGACAGGGGCGGCTTGCCCGGCGTGCGGAACTGCATCCCGGCGCATCGCATCGGCCTCGTCGTCACCCGCTCGGTCGGCGAGCGGATCAACGAGCAGTTCCGCTTGACCAACTACAGCGGCATGGACCAGACGTTTCATCTAGAGCTGGCCATCCGCTCCGACTTCGTCGATTTGTTCGACGTGAAGTCCCATCGCTACTGGGCACGGGGCGATTCGTCCAGCGCCTGGCAGGTCGCCGACGAGCACTGGGATTTCGTCACGGAGTACCACGACCGCGATTTCCGGCGCCGCTTCACCTATCGCGTCCACCACTGCGACTCCCCGCCTCGCTACGACAACGGCCGCATCGTGTGGACGGTGGAGCTGCCGGCCGGCGGCCAGTGGCGAGCGTCGGCCACGATGCTGCTCGACGTCGGCCAGGGGGAGCACGCGCCCCCGCCGGGCAGCGGGCAGCGCCGCGAGGACCGCCTCGCCGTCTGGACGAAGAACACGACCCACCTGCTCGCCAGCAACAACGACCTGGTGGCGACCTTCGATCAGTCGGTGAACGACATGGCGGCGCTGCGGCTGCACGAGGCCGAAATGCCCGAGCACGAGTGGCTGCCGGCCGCGGGCGTGCCCTGGTTCGTGACCCTGTTCGGGCGCGACAGCCTGGTCGTCAGCTATCAGAACATGGCCGTCTACACGGCATTCGCCCGCGGCGCCCTCCGCAAGCTGGCCGCCTACCAGGCCACCGAGCGCGACGACTGGCGGGACGCGCAGCCGGGCAAGATCCTCCACGAGGTCCGCCACGGCGAGCTAGCCTACTTCAACCTGATCCCCCAGACGCCCTACTACGGTACCTGGGACGCCACCCCGCTGTACCTGATCGTCCTCCACGAGGCCTGGCTGTGGACCGGCGATCGCGGGCTGCTGGAGGCATACCGCGAGCACGCCGAGCACTGCCTGGCGTGGATCGACCACTACGGCGACCTGGACGGCGACGGCTTTCAGGAGTACAAGACGTTCTCCAGCCAGGGCTTCGAGAACATGGGCTGGAAGGACTCGGGCGTCGCCGTGGTGTACCCCGACGGCAGCCAGGTATCGCAGCCCAAGGCGGTCTGTGAGCTACAGGGCTACGTCTACGACGCGAAGCGGCGGATGGCCGAGGCCTTCGCCGCGCTCGGCGATCACGACCGGGCCGCCGCGCTCGCCGACCAGGCCGTGACGCTCCGCCGCGCCTTCGACGAGCGCTTCTGGTGCGAGGAGATCGACTCCTACGCCTTTGGCTTAGACCCGGACAAGCGCCCGATCGCGACGGTGGCGTCGAATGCTGGCCAGTGCCTGTGGAGCGGCATTGCCGACCCCGACAAGGCCCGCCGGGTGATGCAGCGCCTGCTCCAGCGCGACATGTGGACCGGCTGGGGTATCCGCACGCTGAGCGCGGACAATCCGGCCTACAACCCCTTCGCCTACCAGAACGGCGCGGTCTGGCCGCACGACAACGCGCTCATCGCAGCGGGGTTCAAACGCTACGGCTTCGCCGCGGAAGCGAACCAAGTCGCGCGCGCGGTGTTCGAGGCCGCCGCGCACTTCGAGAACTACCGCCTGCCGGAGCTGTTCGCCGGCCTCGACCGCCGCGACTGCCTCTTCCCGGTGCAGTATCTCGGCGCCAACATCCCGCAGGCATGGGCCGCGGGGAGCATTTTCCTGTTTATTCGCACGATCCTGGGGCTGCGCGCCGACGCGCCACGGGGCCGGCTGTACGTGGACCCAACGCTGCCGGACTGGCTGCCCGACGTCGAGCTGCGGAACCTCGCCGTCGGCCAGGCGCGGCTCGACCTGCGCTTCTGGCGCGAGGCCGAGCGGTCCCGCTGGGAGCTGCTCGGCCAGCAGGGGGATGGCATCGAGGTCGTGGCCGAGGGCACAGCTTCTGCGACTGGCTCGGACGACGCCGGCAAGGACGCGCAGGCAAAGCCACCGGGCCCGCAGCCAGGCTCATCAGCCGGCCCGGCACAGAGCCAGCGCGGCGCACAGTAGCACGAGGGGTGCGAACAATGGCAAAGACCGCGGCGGACCTACTGATCGAGCGGCTTATCGAATGGGGCGTGGACACGGTGTTCGGCTTGCCGGGCGACGGCATCAACGAGATCATGGAGGCCCTGCGCACACGGCAGGACCAGATCCGCTTCATCCAGGTGCGCCACGAGGAGGCGGCGGCCTTCGCCGCCTGCGGCTACGCCAAGTACAGCGGTCGCCTCGGCGTCTGCCTGGCGACCTCGGGGCCGGGCGGCATCCACCTGCTCAACGGTCTGTACGACGCCAAGTGCGACGGCCAGCCGGTCCTGGCGATCACCGGTCATACCTTCCACGACCTGATCGGCACCCACTACCAACAGGACGTCGACCTCGACAAGCTGTTCATGGACGTGGCGGTCTACAACCAGCGCATCATGGGCCCGGCGCACGTGAACAACTTGGTGGACGAGGCGATCCGCACGTCGCTGGCCCAGCGGTCCGTCTCGCACCTCACGATCCCCAAGGACATCCAGGAGTGGGAGGCCGGCGACATTCCCCGCTCATCCGCGAACATCCCGGAGCACAGCGCCGACATCTTCGCCGCCGCCCGCCCGATTCCCTCGCCGGCACTGCTCCAGCAGGCCGCCGACATCATCAACGCCGGCTCCAAGGTGGCGATCCTCGCCGGCCGCGGCTGTCTGGACGCGCGCGCCGAGGTGCTGCAGCTGGCCGAGGCGGTGGCCGGCCCGATCATCAAGCCGCTGCTAGGCAAGGCGGTCGTGCCCGACGACAGCCCCTACACCACGGGCGGCATCGGCCTGCTCGGCACGGGGCCGTCCCAAGACGCGCTGAATGAGTGCGACACACTGGTCATCGCGGGCAGCAGCTTCCCCTACATCGAGTTCTATCCTAAGCCCGGCCAGGCCAAGATCGTCCAGATCGACCTCGATCCGGAGCGCATCGGCCTGCGCGCCCCCGCCGACGTCGGGCTGGTAGGCGACTGCCGCGACGTGCTGCGCGGGCTGCTGCCACTGATCCAGCACAAGCACGACCGTGGCTTCCTGAAGAAGGCCCAGGAGCGTATGCGCCATTGGAACCGGGTGATGGAGGAGCGCGCCACGAGCGACGCGATGCCGATGAAGCCGCAGGTCGTGGCCCACGCGCTGAACAAGCTGCTCAACGACGATGCCATCGTCTCGTCCGACAGCGGCACGATCGCCACCTGGTCGGCGCGCTACATCCAGATCCGCGGCAACATGCAGTTCTCGCTTTCCGGCTCGCTGGCGACCATGGCCAACGGCCTGCCCTACAGCGTCGGCGCCGCGGCCGCCTTCCCGGGCCGACAGGTAGTCGCCTTTGTGGGCGATGGCGGCTTCACGATGCTGATGGGCGAGGTCGCGACGCTCGTGAAGTACAACCTGCCCGTCAAGGTCGTCGTCATCAAGAACAACGTGCTCGGCCAGATCAAGTGGGAACAGCTCGTCCTCAGCGCCAACCCGCAGTTCGGCGTCGAGCTGCAGCCCATCGACTTCGCCGCCTACGCGAAGGCGTGCGGCGCGGCCGGCTACTGCATCGAGCGCCCCGGCGAGGCCGAGGCGATCCTGCGTGAAGCCCTGGCCTACCCCGGCCCGGCAGTCATCGAGGCCGTGGTGGACCCGAACGAGCCGCCGATGCCGGGCAAGATCACGACCGAGCAAGCGGTCCACTTCGCCGAGGCGCTGGCGAAGGGCGAGAAGGACCGCTTCGACATCATCAAGACCGTGCTGGCCGACAAGGTCCGGGAAGTAGTCTAACTGTCTGTCAACGGTCAATTGCTCGGTGTTGGCAGTTGCCAGCACCGAGCAATCACCCTTGACGAGGAACTGACCATGATCGACTCCACCCCAGGCGCCAACGCGCGACCCGACACAGGCGACGTCGCGACGGGGGAGCGCGTCGCGCGCCTGGAGACGCACGTCTACCGCATCCCCACCGACCGCCCGGAGGCGGATGGCACCTACACCTGGGACGCCACGACGATGGTGCTCGTGGAGGCGGTGGCGACCTCCGGCGCGCGTGGCCTCGGCTACACCTACGCCTCGGCGACGGCCGCGGGCGTCGTCCACGAGCTGCTGGCGCAGGTCGTCGTCGGCGGCCCGGTGGACGACGTGCGCGCGGCTTGGGGCGCGATGATCGCGATGGTGCGTAACGTGGGCCGCCCGGGCATCGCGGCCACCGCGATCTCGGCCGTGGACGTGGCGCTGTGGGACCTGAAGGCGCGGCTCGCCGGGCAGCCGCTGTACCGGCTGCTCGGCCCGCACCGCGAGGCGGTCCCCATTTACGGGAGCGGCGGCTTCACCAGCTACACCGTGCAGGAGCTGACCGAGCAGCTGGGCGGCTGGGTGCGGCAGGGCATCCCGCGCGTGAAGATGAAGATCGGCACCGACTGGGGCACACGGCCCGAGGAGGACGTGGTGCGCGTGCGCGCCGCGCGCCAGGCGATCGGCCCCGACGCCGAGCTGTTTGTGGACGCCAACGGCGCCTACACCGTGAAACAGGCGCTCGCCCAGGCCGCGCGCTTCGCGGAGGAGGGCGTCACCTACTTCGAGGAGCCGGTCTCGTCCGACCAGCTCGAAGACCTGGCGTTCGTGCGCCAGCACGCTCCGATGGCCATTGCCGCCGGCGAGTACGCCTACGACCCCTGGTACGTTCGCCACATGCTGGGGGCCGGCGCGGTGGACATCCAGCAGGCCGACGCCACGCGCTGCCTGGGCGTCACCGGCTGGCTGGAGGCCGCCGAGATCGCCCACGGCTTCGCGACGCCGTTCTCGGCCCACTGCGCGCCGTCGCTGCACGCGCAGGTCGGCTGCGCGGCGCCGCAGCTGTCGCACGTCGAATACTTCCACGACCACGCGCGCATCGAGCGCATGCTGTTCGACGGCGCCCCGCAGCCCGCCGGGGGCTGCCTGCGGCCCGATCCCGGCCGGCCCGGTCTGGGCCTCGACCTGCGCCGCCAGGACGCCGAGCAGTGGAGGATCGCCGCGTGAAGCTGGAGCCGCTCGACACGGAGGCCCTGCTGGAGATCGGGCTGGCGCTGGCCGGCGCGCTGCTCGTCGTGGGCGTGGGGACGCTCGCCTTTGGGCGCACGAAGGGCGCCGCCCACCATGGTCGACGCCGAGCCGAGGGACCGCCCACGCCCGGCCACGTCCCGCCCAGCCGCCACCAGAACATCGTCGCGAACCCGCCGCGCTAAGCGAGCCTGACGCAGCCAACAGCCGTGAGGCGGGGCGCGGCCCGCCTGACGCGCACTGCCAGCAGCGGCCGGCTGGCCGCCATCACAGTAAGCGGAGCACCGCCATATGAGCCTCTGGCGACCGACCGCGCGCCTGCCAAGCCCCGTGGAGCGGCTCGTGCAGGAGGCCGCGCTCGCCCGCCGCGAGATCCGTACCGGCCGCTTCCAGCGCAGCATGGCCCTGATGACCGCCTTTGCCGCCGTCGTCAGCGGCTTCGAGGCGTACACGCAGCACCAGCGCGGCGCCTTCGCCCACCGCTGGATGTGGACGCCCGTCTGGCTCACGCCGCCAGCGGTCGGCGCTGCGCTGGCCGCGCTGGTCAGCGAGCGCGCGGCCCGCACGCTGCTGCCCCTAACGGCGCTCGCCTCCCTCGCCGACGGCATCGCCGGGTTCGTCCTCCACCTCCGCGGCATCCAGCGCATGCCCGGCGGCTTCCGCCTCGGCCGCTACAACGTCGTCATGGGCCCACCGGTCTTCGCGCCGCTGCTAATGTGTACGGTCGGGGTGATGGGCGTGCTCGCGGGGCTGCTGCGCCGCGAGGTGCCGGACCTCCTGCCGCCGCCCGTGGCCCGGGTCCGCCGCCGCGTCCATCGCCCGCTCGCCCATCCCGGCCACCACGACCCGCTCGAGCAGATCGAGCTGAACGTCGCCCACGGACGCTTCCAGCAGGGGCTGGCGCTCACCTCGGCGGTGTTCGCCGTGCTGGCCGGCGGCGAGGCGTACTTCGAGCACCTGCGCGGCAGCTTCAACCAGCGCTGGATGTGGACCCCCATCTGGGTGACGCCGCCGATGGTCGCGGCCGCCGTCGGCGCGGCGTGCAGCCGGCGGGTCGCGCACCGTGTGCTGCCGGTCACGTCGACGGTCACGCTGCTCGACGGGCTGCTGGGCTTCGGCCTGCACCTGCGCGGCATCCGCCGCATGCCCGGCGGCTTCACCAACCTGCAATTCAACATCCCGATGGGCCCGCCGCTGTTCGCCCCGCTGCTCTTCTGCTCCGTGGGGCTGCTCGGCCTGGTGGCGGCGCTGCTGCGTCGGCGGGAGAGCTGACCGTGCACCACGAGCGCTACCCCGGCTACCACGTCCTCGACCAGCGCGGCCACTGGGACGACGCCACGCGGCGCGTCGTGCTCGACCGCGTCCACAACGTGCCGCCCTTCCGGCACCTGGACGCGCACCAGCAGGCCACGCTCATAGCGCTCTGCGCCCGCGTCATCCCGCAGGACTGGCGCTCCGCGGCGCAGCGCGTGCCGATCGCTCCCTGGATCGACGCGACGCTCGACACGGCCGCCCACGACGGCTTCCGCTTCGACGACATGCCGCCCAACCGCGAGGCCTGGCTGTGGGGCCTGGCCGGGCTGGACGAGACGGCGCGGGCGCTCCACGGCGCGGCCTTCGCCGACCTCGACGGCGCAGCCCAGGACGTGGTGCTGGAGACGGTCCGCGCCGGCAACCCGCCGGGCGACACCTGGCAGCGCCTGCCCGCGCACCGCTGGTGGATCTACGTGGCGCTGCGCCAGATCACCGGCGTCTACTACGCCCACCCCACCGCCTGGGACGAGATCGGCTTTGGCGGCCCCGCCTACCCCCGCGGCTACTTCGCCCTGAACTTCGGCCAGCCGGAGCCGTGGGAGGTGCGCGAGGCGCCCCCAACCCGCGAGCGGAGCGCACGGTGAAGCTGCACGTCCACCTCTCGCCCGACTGGGTGCTCGATACCGACATGCGCGAATACCCGCCCCGCGAGCCCGTCGACTTCTGCATCGTCGGCAGCGGCGCGGGCGGCGGCGTGCTCGCCGAGCGGCTGGCCCGCTACGGCTTCTCCGTGGTGGTGCTGGAGGCCGGCCCCTGGCACGACAGCGAGCACGACATGGTCTCCGACGAGGCCGGGTCCGGCCGGCTGTACTGGAACGACCTGCGCATCACCGGCGGCACCGATCCGCTGGAGCTGGGCGCGAACAACTCCGGGCGCGGCGTCGGCGGCAGCACCGTCCACTACGCCGCCTTCTGCCCCCGCCTCCACCCGTCCGACTTCCGCGTGCGGACGCTCGACGGGGTGGCCGCCGACTGGCCGCTGAGCTACGACGAGCTGGAGCCCTACTACGAGCAGATGGAGCGCGAGTACCCGGTGTCCGGCCCCGCGCACTGGCCGTGGGGCAAGCCGCACGGCTACCCTTACGCGCCGCTGGAGGCCGGCACGGCGGGCCAGATGCTGATCGCGGGCTGCGTGAAGCTGGGCATCCGCGTCGCGGCCGGCGGGCCGGTGGCGATCCCCGCCGGCGCCGTGGGCAAGCGGCCGCACTGCATCATGCGCGGCTTCTGCCTGCTGGGCTGCAAGGTGGGCGCGAAGAGCAGCATCATGGTGAGCCACATCCCGGGCGCCATCGAGCACGGCGGCGAGATCCGCACCGGCTGCATGGCCTACGAGGTGCCCGTCGACGCCGCGGGCCGCGCGGCTGGCGTGCGCTACTTCCGCACGCTGGCGGACGGCCAGGTCGTGGAGGAGGAGCAGCGGGCGCGGGCCGTGGTCGTGGCCGGCTATGCCATCGAGACGCCGCGGCTGCTGCTGAACTCGAAGTCGAGCGCCTTCCCCGACGGCCTGGCGAATTCCAGCGGGCTCGTCGGCAAGTTTCTGATGGCCCAGGCCGGCCCGGTGGTGTGGGGGCGCTTCCCCGACATGATCCGCCAGTACAAGGCGCCGCCGGCCTGCGCCTCGACGGAGGCGTTCTACGAGACCGACCCGCGCAACGACTTCGTGCGCGGCTACTCGCTGCAAACGGTGGCGCCGCTGCCGATCGCCATGGCCCACCTGCTGACCGACGAGGACGGCCGCTTCGGCGAGTCGCTGCTGGCCGCCATGCAGGACTACAACCACTACGCGGCGATCGGCGTGCTGGGGGAGATCCTGCCCGACGCGCGCAACTACGTCTCGATCCACCCGACCGCGAAGGACCAGTACGGCATCCCCACGAGCTACGTCCACTTCAACCTGTTCGAGAACGACCGCCGCATGATGCGCGCCGGCATCGCCACCGCCAAGACCGTCCTGCACGCCGCCGGGGCGACCGAGACGCACAGCGTGAACCGCTACGCGCACCTGGTGGGCACCTGCCGCATGGGCTTCACGCCGGACGACTCGGTGCTCGACCGCTGGGGCCGGACCTGGGACGTGCCCAACCTGTTCGTCTGCGACGGCAGCGCGCTGCCCACGCAGGGCTCGGCCAACCCCGCGCTCACCATCTCCGCGCTCGCGGCCCGCACCGCCGACTGGCTGCGCCGCGCCGTCCCCGCCGGCGCCCTGGACAGCCGTCCCACCCCCGCCACCGGGTGTGCCCCGTGATTTTGCAGTACCGTGCATTCGAAAAACGGTCAAACGATCCTCCCTCCTGTCTGGCGAATTGCTAGGCCGGGCGCGGGTCTGCGCGCATGGGTCGGGCGCGGAAGGCCGCATCGTTTACGCCGTACGATAATCCTCCGATGCCTCGCGGCGGGCCGGGCCGGCGGGGGCATGCCCCGGGCAGGGGCGCGGGCGGCGAGCGCGGTGGGATGCGTGTACGGCGTAAGATTGGCGACCACGTCGCGCCGGACGGCGGGCGCTCTCCTGCGCGCCGCGCGGCCGGATGCTGGGGGCGCGCCCTCACCCCGACCCTCTCCCAGGGGGAGAGGGGGAGGGCCGGACCTCACCCCCCTGCCCCCCTCTCCCCTAGGAGAGGGGGAGGGACGAGGGGCCGGACCTCACCCCCCTGCCCCCTCTCCCTTAGGCGAGGGGGAGGACGCTCCGTCGCGGGATTCGCTCTGACACTGGGACGAGTGGCGCCCGAGCGGGGCGCAGCAAGCCGCGCCCCTGCATAGGAAGCTATTGGCGCGGGGCCGTCGTCCGGCGCAGCCAGCGGAGCCGCGCAACCGCCCGCGGAAGGCTGGCGCACGGCCCCCGGCGAGGTGGCGGGGGCCTCGCGCCGCGGCCGAGCAAGCTAGCAAGCCTCCAGTGAGCGGCCGCTCCCCCGGCTGATACCCAATCCGGGGATAGGGTTCGCCTACTCCCTCTCCCCCTGGGAGAGGGGCGGGGTGAGGGCACGCCCCGCTACGCGAACCGCCCCGCCGGATCGGGTATGAACCGCGCGACGGCCGCGAGACAATCTCTGGCATGAGATCACCTCGCCAACGTACAGTAGTCGTCGCGCCGGTTGAGCCAGAAGGTAGGGCAGGGGCTCGTCTCCTGCCGCTCGGCCGGGTTTGTTGATACTGGCCGATCTAGCGAACCCGTCGTAAGACAGGAGCGCGTGTCCTACCGCGCGTCGGCCTCGGCCAGATCACTCCTTCGGGAAACCGCTTGAGCCAGGGAATCACGCCATGAATACGACAATCTTTACCCGGCTCATCGACGCCCTCTGGGTCCTCCTCATCGTATACCTGACGGTTTCCTCGATCGGCGTGAAGCGGGACACCCAAAGACATTTCCTGCAGAGCGCCGTCCTCACGCTCGCCATTCTCGCCTCAATCTTGCTTCCGCGCCTACCCGTATTCCGCCCCCTCAACAGCTCCCCCGCAAACCCGGTTGTAGGCAGCATCGGCGTTCTGCTGTGCGTCGCGGGCATGGCCTTCCTCGTCTGGGCGCGGCAGACCCTTGGCCGGAACTGGAGCCAGATCGTCGCCGCGAAGGAAGGGCAGGAGCTTATAACAGCCGGTCCATACCGTATTGTGCGCCATCCGATGTACACCGGCGGCATTGTCGCGTGCATCGGCTCGGCGATTGTTAGCGGCGCGTGGATCTTTCTTCTCATCGTCCTCGGCGCCATATTTCTCTGGCGGGTGGGCGCCGAAGACAAGCTTATGGAGCGGCAGTTCCCGAAGGAATATCCAGCCTACAAGCAGCGGACGAAGGCGCTAATTCCGTTCGTGTGGTAGCGAGCGGCCTGACCGCCCTAGCCCCGCCGCCCCCCCGTGGCCCAAGGATCTGGATAAGGCCAAGGATCTGGATAAGGATAGTGTGCAGGTTGGGCTGCGCCCAACCTGCACACTATCCGTGGAAACCAGCTCAGTGGAGGGTCGACGCCCAGACGAGCCGCGTTATGGCGTAACGGTGACGGAGCCGAGCATGAACGCCGGGGCGTGCAGTATGCAGATATACGAGAATTGGCCGGGCGCCGTGAAGGTCACCGAGTAGCGCGCCCCGGCCGGCCAATCCGCGCCCACGTACCCGGAGCTCAAGGGGCTCGCGCCATCGAAAGCGGTCGGCGTGCCCCAGGCCTCCGTGGGAGCGCCCCGGATTGGGCCGAAAGTGATCGTGTGCGGCGTCTCGGTATCCGCGTTGTCCCAGGTGACCGTGTCGCCGACCCGGACCTCGACCCCTTGCGGGGCGAAGCGCATCACCGCCGCTGTGCCGTCCCCCAGGCCCCCGTCGATCACATACTCCCGCGTGCCATCATCCCGTGTCTGCACGCTCGGCTGGTAGGCCGCCAGCCGGCTCTGCCACTCGCTGATGATCGGGTCCGCCGCCGTTCGCTCCGCCGTGTAGTCCGCCTGCGAGTGCTCGTACGGCGTGCCGGCGGGGTTCACAGTCACCGTGCCCAGTTGCTGCCGATGCACCAGGCAGATGTAGCTGTAGGTGCCCGGTTGGCTGGCGGTCACCGCCCAGGTCTTCCCGATTTCCAGCACCCCCGAGTTCAGGTAGCCGCTCCCATCCAGCTCGCCATTGCCCTGCGGCTGCTCCTGCTGCGGATCGCTCCGGTCGAACTCGGGCCGCTCCTGCCCGGGCGCGAGAAACGTGACCGTGTGGATCTCCGTCGCCGCGTTGGTCCAGGTGATCGTGTCTCCGACATTCACGCTCAGCGCGGCCGGATAGTACTGCAGCACCTGGACGGCTTTGTCCGGGCTCTCCGCCCCGACCTGCACCTGCCACTGCTGTGCGTCCCCCTGCTGGACCGCGGCGGCCCGGGCGGCCGGCCCGCGGGCAACGAAAACGCCGCCACTGAGCGCGAGAAGGAGCGCGGTCACCATTGCCCAGCGCCAGTACCACGCGTGCATCTCTCTACCTCCAAACGAGGCATACTGGGCGCGGCGTACCTGACCACGCGCCCCCGGAAGCCGGCTCAGAGTGCCGCTCGGGGCAGGACAGGAGCTGCGCCCTGTGCTACGAAAACCTGTCGTAGGGCCGTGCCCTAGCTGCGAGGCACGACGATGACGGTCCCCAGCATGCCGAGGTCGTCGTGGAGCGCGCAGTAGTACTGGTACGTCACGGGGGCGTTGAACGTGACGCTGTACGTCTGGCTCGGCTGCCCCTGGCCGAGAAAGCCGGCGCTCACGGTCGGGCCCACCCGCGGTTGCGGGTACGGCGCGTTGAGCATCGGCGTGCCGATGGCCGGTCGCAGATTCGCCGGCTCGGCGCCGAAGGTCACCGTATGCGGGATCGCCGGGTCGTTCGCGCTCCAGGTCACGGTATCTCCCTGTCGAACCGTGAGGTTGCCTGGCAAGAAGCGGTTGACGCTCACTGCCTGCAGCAGCCCCGGCGCGGTCCCGGTCACGAAGCCGGCGCCGATCGTCACAGCATTGCGCCCAGGCCCCGCCACGGTCTGGGCCTGCTCTTGCGCCCGTAGCTGGTTGCCCTGCGTCAGCAACGCGTTACTCTGCTGCTGTCCCTCCTGGTCATAGAACTTCTGGTCATGAAGTAGCGTCGTGGTGGTGGGCTCCACATGGATCGTGCCGGTCATCCGCGAGTGAATCAGACAGCGGTAGATGTAATCGTGGGGGGCTACTGGGAAAGCGACCGCAAACGTGCCGCCATCCTGCAGGCGTCCCGAGTTGACCACGCTGCTGCCGTCCCAGGTGCATTGATTGGTCGGCGGCGAGGTCGATGCCCCGTTGCAAATCTGCGGGGAATTGTTGTCGGTGCCGAACGGCGTGACGAGCGTGAGAGTATGCGGCTCCCCGGTCGGGAAGGACCAGTTGATCGTGTCGCCGGTATGGATCCATAGCTCGTTGGGTAGAAAGGCGAGGGCCTGGATGGCCTCGTTGCCCGTCTGCGCACCGGCTGTGTCCCGCCAGATCGTGGCCGCGGCGACGCGCGGCACGCCGGCGGGGCCGAGCCCCGCGGCGAGCACCAGCATCGCGATGCTGGGAGGCGTCTGATTGCCGCACCCGAGAATCGGAGCCGAACCCGCATCCTAGTCACTCCTTTCGGGGAGTGCCGCCACTTTCGCGTGGCCGGCGTATTGGCAGGTCGCTCCTGGAACGGAGATAGGCCCCCTGGTGAGGTAAGTGGCTATGAGGTAGCTCCCCGGTGACTGTGCTTGCCCAGTCGCGGGCGCCACGAGGAGTTACGGGACGCAGATGGCCACGAGTACCACGCCTAACCAAATAACTCACGCCTACTTGCACGTTCGCACGGCTACGACCCATGCGTAGTGCCAGAGGTCCGTGTGACAGGTGCCTGGCTCCTTTATCCCCGGCCGGACGGAGCCAGGAGCCAAGAACAATGCCACAACCTATAGTGCGCGCCCACCGTACATCTTCAAGCCCATCTGGCGTCTGAAAACCTGCTGAGGATTCGCTAAGGGTTTGCTGAAGACGCCGGCGTACGCATGTCATTATGACGCCATCTGCGATCGCGTGCGGGGGCGCGCCCGCTAGCCGGGCGGGCGAGCAGCAGACGGCTGAGGGGGTCCCGCTCGTCCGGGCTGACACGTAGCGCCGCCGCGGCGTTCGCCGGGGGCCGTGCCCGGGATCGGCACCATGCGCCGCGAGCGCGCTGGGATTAGGGCAGTTTGCAGCGAGACTGAGCGGTCGGCCGGCGCCGGGGCGGCGGCCCGCGGGCCGCGGGCGGCCACGAGAGCCGCCCCTACGACACACCGGCCGGTCACCTGGGGCGCAAGCGGCGCTAGGGCTCGTGCTACTCCCTCTCCCGCCTGGAGAGCGGCGCGGTGCGGGCCGGCCCCGGCGACCGTGGCACGCGGACTGCGGCAGGGCGGCGAGACGGCGTCCACCAGCGGCGGGGCGGACCGCCGACGGGGATCATGGCTGGCACCTTCGCGCTGTTCGCGGGAACCGCTAACGCGGCGCTGGCCGCGGCGGTGGCGCGCGACCTGGCGGTAGGGCTGAGCGACTGCGCGGTCGAGCGCTTCCCCGACGGCGAGCTAACCGTCCGCCTCCTCGAGCCCGTCCGCGGGAAGGAGGTCTTCCTCCTCCAGCCGACCGGGCCGCCGGTGAACGACCACCTGATCGAGCTATTGGCCTTCGCCGACGCCTGCCGGCGGGCCGCGGCCGCGCGCATCACGGCCGTCGTGCCGTACTTCGGCTACGCCCGCGCCGACCGGCGCGGCGGCCGCCGCGAGCCGATCACCGCCAGCCTGGTCGCCGACTTGCTCCAAGCCGCCGGCGTCCAGCACGTCGTGACCGTGGACCTGCACACGCCGCAGGCCGAGGGCTTCTTCCACTGCCCGGTCGACAGCCTCACCGCCGTCTCCACGCTCTGCGCGGCGCTCCGCGACTGGCCGGCGCGCGATGCCGTGGTCGTCGCGCCGGACGCCGGCCGCGTGCCGATGGCCACCCGCTACGCCCAGCGGTTGGGCACTGACCTCGCCGTGCTCCACAAGCGGCGCCTTAGTGGCACGGAGACTGTAGTGACCCATCTGGTAGGCGACGTGCGCGACCGGCGCTGCCTGCTCGTCGACGACATCGTCGCGACGGGCGGCACCATCGCGACCAGCGCCGCGACGCTGCGGGAGGCCCGCGCGCGGCCGGAGCTCGTGGTCGTCGCCACCCATGGGCTGCTGCTGCCGGGCGCCCGCGACCGCCTCGGCCGGGCGGGCGTCCAGGAGGTCGTCGTCACGGACACCGTGGCGGTGCCCGAGCGCGACTGGCCGGCGCTGCGCGTCGTCAGCGTGGCACCGCTGCTCGCCGCGGCGCTGCGCCGGTTCCTGGCCGACGAGTCGCTCAGCGACCTGTACTGATCGGCGGCGGGGGCGGGCCGAATAACAGGCGACGGGGGAGACGCAATGTTCAATCCACCATTTCGTGATCGCTACGATGCCGGGCGCGTGCTCGCCACCAAGCTGCTGGCCTACGCGCACCGCCCGGAGGTGATCGTCCTGGCGCTGCCACGGGGCGGCGTGCCGGTGGGCTACGAGGTGGCGCAGGCGCTGGGCGTCCCGCTGGACGTGTACCTCGTGCGCAAGCTGGGCGTGCCCGGCCACCGCGAGCTGGCGATGGGCGCCATCGCCAGCGGCGACGTGACGGTGCTCAACCCCGACCTGATCGCCGCCTTGCAGATCCCGCCGCGGGCCATCGAGGCGGTGGTGGCCGAGGAGCAGGCGGAGCTGGCCCGCCGCGAGCGCGCCTACCGCGGCGACCGCCCGCCGCTCGACGTGCGCGGGCGCACCACCATCCTGGTCGACGACGGCCTGGCAACCGGCTCCACGATGCGCGCCGCCGCCCAGGCGCTGCGCCAGGAGCAGGCCGCGAGTATCGTCGTCGCCGTGCCCGTCGCGCCGCCAGAGGTCTGCGCCGAGTTCCAATCCGAGGTCGACGCGGTCGTCTGTGCCGTTACCCCGGACCCCTTCTACGCCGTCGGGCTCTGGTACGCTGACTTCGCCCCGACGACGGACGAGGAGGTCCACGACTTGCTCGCGCGGGCGGCGCGGGCGCAACCGGCCAGCGCATCGGGGCACTGACCGACCGGGCGTGTAGGGACTGGAGGAGGCCGGGCCATGCGAACCGCAAGCAGCTCTGAGCTTGTCGACACCGTGCGCGCGGCGGCGCGGCCGCTGGCCGGCACGGCCCACGATTACGACCCGCTGCTCGATCTCGTGGGGGACCGCCGCTTCGTGCTGCTCGGCGAGGCCTCGCACGGCACGCGCGAGTTCTACCAGATGCGGGCGGAGATCACGCGGCGGTTGATCGAGGAGAAAGGCTTTACGGCCGTGGCGGTCGAGGCCGACTGGCCCGACGCCTACCGGGTGAACTGCTACGTGCGCGGCCAGGACGACGACGGCTCGGCCGCCGAGGCGCTCGGCGGCTTCCGCCGCTTCCCCACCTGGATGTGGCGCAACACCGTCGTGCGCGACTTCGTCGAGTGGCTGCGGCAGTACAACGCCGCGCTGCCGCCCGGCGGGCGGCCCGTCGGCTTCTACGGCCTCGACCTGTACAGCCTGTACACCTCCATCGAGGCCGTGATCGCCTATCTGGACAAGGTCGATCCCGCGGCGGCGCGGGAGGCGCGCGAGCGCTACGCCTGCTTCGAGCAGTTCGGCGAGGATCGTCAGGCCTACGGTTGGGCCACGGGCATTGGCCTCACCCCGTCCTGCGAGCAGGAGGCGGTCCGCCAGCTCGTCGCCTTGCAGCGCCACGCCGCGGACTACCTCCGCCGCGACGGCCGCGCGGCCGAGGACGCCTACTTCTACGCCGAGCAGAACGCCCGGCTGGTGCACGACGCGGAGCAGTACTACCGCACGATGGGCCGCGGCCGCGTCGAGTCGTGGAACCTGCGCGACTGCCACATGGCGGATACGCTCGACGCGCTGGTCGCCCACCTGACCCGCCGCACGCCGTGGGCCAAGATCGTCGTCTGGGAGCACAACTCGCACCTCGGCGATGCGCGCGCGACCGAGCTAGGCCAGCGTGGCGAGCTGAACGTCGGGCAGGTCGTACGCACGCGCTACGACGACCACGCGCTGCTGGTGGGCTTCAGCACCTACGAGGGCACGGTCACGGCCGCGCCGGACTGGGACGCGCCCGCCGAGCGCAAGCGCGTGCGGCCGGCGCTGCCCGACAGCTACGAGGCGCTGTTCCACGCGGCCGGCTGCCCGCGCTTCCTGCTCACCTGGCAGCCCGACGACCCGACCGCCCGGGCGCTGGAGGGGCCGCTGCTGGAGCGCGCGATCGGGGTGATCTACCGCCCGGCGACCGAGCGCCAGAGCCACTACTTCTACGCGCGGCTGCCCGAGCAGTTCGACGCCGTGCTGCACGTCGATCAAACGAGCGCCGTCGAGCCGCTGGAGCGCACGGCCGGCTGGGAGGCGGGCGAGGTGCCCGAGACGTATCCGTCCGCCCTCTAGCCGAAGCGACGCGTCGGGCAATTTGCCGAGCCTGCCGCGCCGACGCCGGACGCCGGGCGCGCGATGAGCACGGGAGGACAGCAGAGTGGACCGCAGCGTAGGATGGCAAGGACACGAGGCCGTGGTCGGCGTGGGCGCTGGCGCGGTCACGCTCGAAGGGAACCTGAACCTGCCCGACGGGGCCCAGGGCATCGTGCTGTTCGCGCACGGCAGCGGCAGCAGCCGCCACAGCCCCCGCAACCGCTACGTCGCGGCGGTGCTCCAGCAAGCGGGGCTGGCGACGCTGCTCGTCGACCTGCTCACCCCCGCCGAGGAGGCGGTGGACCTGCGCACGGCGCACCTGCGCTTCGACATCGAACTGCTCGCCGAGCGGCTCGTGGGCGCCACCGACTGGCTCGCGAGCCAGCCCGAGACCCAGAACCTGCGGGTCGGCTACTTCGGGGCCAGCACCGGCGGCGGCGCGGCGCTGGTGGCCGCGGCGCGGCGGCCCGAGCGCGTCGACGCGGTCGTCTCGCGCGGCGGGCGGCCCGACCTGGCAGGCGCGGCGCTGCCCCACGTCGAGGCGCCGACGCTGCTCATCGTGGGCGGCCACGACTACCCGGTGATCGACATGAACCGCGCCGCCCTGGCCGAGCTACGCTGCGAGAAGCGGCTGGAGATCGTCCCCGGCGCCACGCACCTGTTCGAGGAGCCGGGCGCCCTGGAGGAGGTCGCCCGGCTCGCCCGCGACTGGTTCGTCAGCCACCTCACGCTGGCTGGCGCCCGGCCGGGCACCGCTCGCGCCTGACGCGCGCCCCCTCAAACGACCGTTGTAAAGGGGACAGGAGCCATGCAGCACCCGGCAACCAACGAGCCCCACTCGCACGTGGAGTGGCTCAAGGGCCGGCTGAACGAGACGATCGAGCAGGTGGAGACAGACACCGGGCTGGTGAGCGATCCGCGCGCGCTGGCGCTGTTCGAGGCGACACGGGAGGTGCTGGCGGGGCTCGTGCGGGCGCTCGACCGCTACGAGCAGGGCGGCGAGCCAGCCGCACGGCGGGGGAGCGAGGCCGTCGCGCCGGCGGCGACCGGCGCCGAGTAGCGCGACCGGACTGGACGTTTTCGTCACAATGGTACAGGAGACCGCGACAGACGGAGCGCACGGTTAGGCAGAGAGGAGGAGTTCACCATGGTCGCACAGCGGAGCGAGGGCGAGGGCAAGCAGCCCGAGCACACCCATCCCGCCGAAACCCACAGCCACGACCACTACCACATCTCGCACCACCATCGCGGCACGCCGCTCGGGGAGTGGGAGCACCGCACCTACTGGCACACCCACGAGCACAACCACAACACGCTGACCCACAGCCACGACTACAGCGAGGACGAGGAGCGCCGCGACCACGCCAAGGAGGCGCACGTCCACGACCACGCGGCCCCAACGCAGTCGCCCGCCTGAGCGTCAGGCCGCGGGTAGCCGGCCCGGTGGGGCTCGTCCCGCCGGGCCGGCTACCCGGCTGCGCTGCCCAGGGGCGCGCCCGCCGCGGTATCCAGCCACTGCACTGCGTACTGGTCGCCCGCTTCCCGCAGGAACCCGTCGAGGGCGTCGAGCGGGAGCGGCGCGGGCAGCGGCAAGCGCGGGCCGGGTTCGCGGCGCAGCGCCGAGTCGAGCCGCCGGTACCACCAACGGTACAGGTCGGCCACGAGCGGGCTCAGCGCCTCGGGCTGGTCGAACACGAGCCGCCGCACGCGCCAGCCCCGGCGCCGCGCTAGCGCCTCCAGGTCGGCGCGCAGCGTGGGCTCGAAGCCCCACTCGGCCTCCGGGCGCTCGGCGTCGGGTGGCGGCGGGTCCCACTGATGACGGGGCGCGTGGCAGCGACGCAGGTAATCTGCCACGCGCGGGCCGCCGTGCAGGTACTCGTCCGGCGTCGCGCCGCCGAGCGCCCCGAACTGGAAGACGTGCCGCTCGCCGGCCCACGTCGTGGGCCACCGCAGGCCGCACTCCACCACGAACAGCGTGCCCCCCGGCTCCAGCGCCTCCTCCAGGAAGCGCGCGTAGGTCGCGGGCAGCCGCAGGTGCTTCACGCGAAAGTAGCTCATGCGCTGGACCATCAGCCGGTCCTGATTGGGATCGAACATGTGGTGCAGCTGGAGATGGGGATTCGCGTCGAGCAGCCGCCGCGCTGGGGCGCGCGACCACTCCAGGTCGCGGCGCGGCTCGTCGGGCGGCACGCCGCTGCGCCGGACCGGGATCAGCACCGTCTGGGGCAGCCAGGGGACGCCCAGGGCGGCCCAGAGATGCACCGCCGCCCCGTTCGACGAGCCGATGGCCACCGCGGGATAGCGACGGCGCGGATACTGGCCGACGGCCCACTGGGCGAGCAGCTCCGCGCGCACGTCGCCCAGCCGCTCCGGCGCGATCGCCTCCTGCCGCCCGCTCCAAATGTAGACCTGCTCGCGCGCCCAGTTCGGCAGGCGGTTGACCAGCAGGCCGACTGGCTCCATCAGGGGCTCGAGGCGCGGTGGCAGCGTGCCGACCAGCGGGAAGCCCTCGCCTGCGAGGAAGCGCGCCGTGGCGCGGAGCATGGCCGAGGCCGAGTCGAAGCCCGCGACCGGCGCCGTGGCGGGCACCCCCGACGGGACGCCCGGGCCGCGCCCCTGCACGAACGGCAGCACGACTTCCGCCAGCTTGTCGGGGGCGTTGAAGTTCACCGTGTGCGCGGCCCGCGGGAGCACCGCCAGCGCGGCATCGGGCAGGCGGGCGGTGACCGCCTCCGCCCAGTCCTGCGGCACCAGGGCGTCGCGCTCGCCGCGAACGACGAGCGTCGGCACGCGGATGTTCGGTAGCTGCGCCTCGATGCGGTCGCGCAGCGCGTAGCGCAGGGTGGCGAGGAGGCGCGGCAGTCCCGCGGCCCCGTAGTCGCGGACGCTGAGCGGAAGCTGCGCCAGGCGCTCGTGGCGGTTGTTCTTGAGCCACCGCAGGATCGCTTGCCAGAACGTGCGCGCCCGCGGGTCCATCGTCGGGCCAGCCAGCACCAGCCGCGCGACCGCCGCGGGGTGGCGCACGGCCAGGTGCGCGACGACCTGGCAGCCCACCGAGTTGCCGAGCGCCGTTGCCGGCCCGAGGCCCAGCGCGTCCAGCCAGGCGGCGAGCGCGTCGGCAAGCTGCACCATGTCCAGCGCGCGGCGCGGCTTGCCGCTGCGGCCAAAGCCGGGCAGGTCGACGGCGTAGACCGGCGCCCACGGCGCCAGCCGCTCCATGAGCGGGACGAAGTAGCTGCTCGCCACGCCGATGCCGTGGACCAGGACGACGCGCGGCGCGTCGGGGGCCGCCGGCGCGGAGCCGACGCGCGCGTAGACTGGCAGGCCATTGACGACGGTCCACGCGGCCGCGGGCTTCCCGGTTGGCTCTCGCCTGCTGTTCATGGTCGTGCCCACAGCCGCAAGGCCCGTGCCTTGCTACAGCAGACGCATGACAGGGCGCACGACAGCACACGAGGCGGCTGCTCCCGGGCGCTTGCCCCAGGGACGAGTGCTCGTCATCCCGGGGCTGGACGGCGACCCGCGGCTGCTCATGGCGGCCGCGCCGCGGCTCTTCCCCGGCCTGCGGGCGCTGCCGTTCGACCACCTGCGGGACGCGGCCGAGGACGGGGTCGAGGGCCTGGCCGCTCGCGCGCTCCGCGTCCTCGACGCCGACCCGGCCGGCGCGGCGCCGGCCTACGTGTGCGGCGAGTCGTTCGGCGGCACGATCGCGCTGACCCTGGCGCGGCGCCATCCGGAGCGCGTGCGCGGCCTGCTCTTGCTCTCGGCGTTCGCCCGGTATCCGGGCGCGTCCGCGCACGCCAGCCGGCTGGGCATGGCCTGCTGGCGCCTCCTCGGCGACCCGCTGGCCGCGCGCGTGTTCCACCTGTGGCGGCCGATCGGCGCGGCCGGCGCGCTCGGCCGGCGCCCGCCGCGTGCGCTCGTGCGGGCCTACTGCGCCCGTCCGCAGCTGCACCTCCCGGGCTACCGCGCCAAGGCGGCCATCGCGCTGCACTTCGACGCCCGGCCGTGGCTCGGCGCGATCACCTGCCCAGCGTTCGTGCTGATCGGCACGCGCGATCCGGTCGTGCCCCCCAGCGCGGGCCGCGAGCTGGCCTGCCGCCTCCCGCACGCGCGGCTGTATTGTCTGCCCGGCGGCCACCTCGTCCACATCGTCCACGCGGGCGAGACGGGCGCACTCATCGCCCGCTGGCGGAGCGAGCAGGAGGGCGACCAGGCTGCCGGGGATGCAGGGGATGCCGAGCATAGCGCCCTCGCTGCGCCAGCGTGGCGGGCGTCTCGGCAACCCCATCACAGTCGCGTCTAGATGGGCCGCCGTCCGTGGCGCAACCCCTAGCGCGACGGGCCAGCACGCGCGTACACTCGGCGCGATTCGGCGTCTCGCTCCCCCACACCGGGACGCCGGGTCGGCCGTGCTGCTCTTCCCCCATCGGCAGCGCGGTCCTGGCCGCGTCAGCAACGGGGCCGCTGGCGCGGCCATTTGCTGCCTTCGGGCAGGAGGCAGATTCTCCTCGCGCGCGCGGCGTCCGTCTCTACGCTCGTAAGCGGGGGCGCGGCAGCCCGAGCTGTGACCCGGATCATGCGCCGCGGGTGAGGTGATTCGCAGCCCCCGTCGGCCCCTGCCCCCAGATGCCCGTCGCCGGCTGTTCGCTGACCCCGCCCGGCCGCTACGCGCCCCCGGCACTCCAGTCCACCCGTCGGTAACGGTCGAAGCGGCGCACATGGGGCGCTGGCCCCGGCCGCAGGGACGCCTGCCTGCGGCCGGGGCCAGGAGGAGCATCGCACGCTATTGTCGCCGCCGCGGGCCGCTAGCAGCCCCGCCCAAAGGTGGTGCAGTCGAGCGCCACATCGTCCGCCGGTGTCGCCTCGACCCGCATGAAGGTCGACGGCAGGCGCTCCCCCGTGACGACGATCACGGCTTGCCCCGGCCCCTGGTTGAAGTAGCCCTCGAGCATGCCCGTCGACACGGCGCCCCCCGTGACGCCGGTGCCCGTCGGCGCGACATAGCTCCCCTGCGCGTAGACTGACGCGGTGCTCGCGGTGCCGCCGAGGCCCAGTAAGGCGATGGTCAATGCGAGGGCGCCCAGGATTCGCCGTGCCATTAGGGCTCTCCTCTCGTGGACACGCGGGCCGGATTACCCGCGCGTGGCGGCAGTGTGGCACGGCCACGAGATTGTGTCAAGCCGTCCGGCCGCCGAGGGGTCGCCAGGGCAGGGCACACGGGGCGCCGACGCGCCGTCCGCGCGCGCTCGCGCCGCCGCAAATGGCGCAGTACGACCCCGGGGGCTTGCCCCCGGGGTCATGTACTCGCAGCCGCCCGCGGGCTAGCTGAACGTCACCGTGGCGGTGCGGCAGAGGTTGACGCCCGAATCGACCGTGCTCGTGCCGTCCGCCGCCACAATCCGCAGATCGAACAGGCACGTCCCGCCCGCCTGCT